>Ga0209123_1000285_pt1 | contig 71760 bp, 42 predicted proteins | sample BarGraIncu00431A_FD_184500 | JGI IMG/M metagenome (GOLD analysis project Ga0209123, IMG submission 184500) | Arctic peat soil microbial communities from Barrow, Alaska, USA - Barrow Graham LP Incubations 004-31A (SPAdes) (version 2) | ecosystem: Environmental > Terrestrial > Soil > Wetlands >... | reverse complement strand
AGGCAGCATTGCCCTATGTACTTTCAAAATACACCATCACTTCCGGAAATGATTCACCAGAACGTGATCCCAAAAACTGGGAACTTTCCGGTTCACACAACGGAGTCACATTTTACCCCATAGACAGCCAGGAAAACCAGGTTTTCAGTTCGCGCGGTTTCAAACGGACATTTACCATCACAAACAACTGAGTATCTTAAAAGCCCATCGTAATGGGAGGTGACTTTAAATGCAATCAACGGAGATAAAACCTCTATAAAAACCATCCAGTTAACAGTCAAGGATATCAACGACTGGGCATCCTTTATCTATCCGGAAATTGCCATTGAATGTACCAATCCCGAAAATGCAGGATATCTTAAATACATTGCGTTGGCACAAAAAAAGGGCTTTGAAGGTATTCCTGATTTTGTACAAAGTTGCTGCCTGGTTGTTGCCAAAAGCCTTTATTATACGGTAGATGAAGCAAATGACCACAACTTGAGAAACATCAATTACAAACTGACAGAAGGTGGAAGTCTGTCCTACAAGGGCGGTTCTCCCCCTAACATTGAAATTGGATTTGATATGAATTACCTGAACGATTTCGCAGGAAGTCATTCCGATGCCGTTTCATCCGATGAAATTTATGGAGTTTTATGTCACGAATTATGTCACGGTTATCAAAATGAGCCTAAGAATTGCGGTGGTTACGTAGCGGGAACCGAGTATTTTGGATTTATCGAGGGTACGGCTGATTTTGCCAGACTGGAAACGGGTGGCTTTAATCCCAAAAGATACCCCAGTAAAGGGGGAACCTATAAAGATGGTTATAACACGACCGCCTTTTTCTATCAATGGATTAAGAATGCCAGAGATAAAGAGTTCCTGAAAAAAATGAACAGAACTGCCGTCGATATCGATCCATGGTCACTGGATGCAGCACGAAGGTACTAATAGGCAGCTCCGCCCAATCTTTGTGGACGCTCTATCAAAAAGCAATCGGTACCCCTGTTGAAACTGAAAAGGCTGATAATATCATCATCATACTTGACCAGTCCAGATCCAACCTGACCATAAACAATCTGGAAGGTAGCAACACCATCAGCGTTTACGATATGAGTGGTAAGAAAGTGGTTCAGCAATTGACCGATGCACAAATGGAGACCATTGATATCAGCGGTTTGCCAAATGGCGTACTCTTTGTCCGGATCGCCAATGGCTTGAATACGATCACTAAAAAAGTCATCAAATAATTATACGACCGGATTACAATACCCATCAGTAGGTGGATTGCAAAAAGACGTTTGCTCGTCTAAAATAAAAATCCTACTTTTGCACACGCTTTCAAAAACCGCATTCGTGCGGTTTGGCGCTGATGGCCTTGTAGTTCAATGGATAGAATGGAAGTTTCCTAAACTTTAGATTCGGGTTCGATTCCCGGCAAGGCTACTGCAAAATGACCTGCTCATACCAACTTGAAAAATTGGATTGAGCAGGTCATTTTTGGATAGTTAGATACCAGATTCTAAAGCCTATTTCTCATTCAGAGATACAAAGCAAGGTTTACTATTTCTTTTTTTTCAGAGGTTTAATTCTAAAGTAGAAAAAGCCAATCAATATACCTCCACACAAAAAAGCTAGGATATAGGGATATTTTGTGTACACTGAAACCTCCTTATTTGGTGAAACAATGACCGTTTCAACAAAAGGATACTTATCCTTGCGGGACATAGTGACACGCCCGGAAGCCTGTATCATGCCTGAAATTCCATTATTACTATTTATGGCAATATCTTTTCGGGTTTCAACTGCACGCAATTTTGCATTATAGAAATGCAGCGTGACAACGTCAAACTTCATGAACCATCCGTCATTCGATGGATTTACGAAAAATTCAGCTCCTTTTTTGGCCATATTCGTAGCAGCCTCTGGAATAAAAGACTCATTACAGATCATTACTCCGGCTTTTCCATAGGGCGTAACAATCGGTTTTGGATTCCGCCCTTCCTCAACGTCGCAACCTTCGCCAATAAAAAAAGGAATAATAAAACCAGCTACTGGTTTTTCAATAAAATCAAGTGCAATACTTTTATCATAACGATTTGAAAGGCTACCATCCGGTAAAAAACAATAGATGGAATTATAAAGTGATTTTTTACTATAACCTGTATTTATTCCAATTAAATTTGTAATTCCGGCGGGTCCTGAAATCTTAAGAATCACATGGACTAGATCATCATTTGGTTTATACTTCCAAGGAATGGACGATTCAGACCACAACGCCATATCTGATTTTGAATATACTGCTAATTTGCTCATTTTAATAAAATTACCTGCAAGTGCATCACCTGTAGCATCGTTCCATTTTACTTCTGGAGGAAGATTCTCAACTAATATGGCCAGCTTAAAAGGCTTTCCTGAAGGTTTCAGGTTGTTATCAAAGTAGTGAAGCATCAATGCACCTATACCCAGATACCCGATAATTATTGACAAGGGAATTAGTAGTTTTTTTCCTTTTCGCTCCATTAAAAAGGCAGCAAACATATAATTGACTAAAATCATTACAAAAGTTAGTATCGGAGTCCCCAGAAAGGCAACAGGCTGAATGGCAGAAGTGTTTTGAGCCAGACATGTGCCCGTATAATAGTTAAACCATGGTTGCCCCTCAAAAATGGCATTTTTTACAACTTCATACAAAACCCATACAGATGCCAGCAATAGCCCTCTAACTACTACTGAATACCGATCCAAAAACTGACCCCAGCTAATAATTAAAAAGAATAAGCCCCAAAATAAAGTGGAAACAAGAATATAAACAATAAATATTAGCAATCCAAACAGAAGGCTCGAATCTGTAAATGAAGCTGCACCTGTAATCATCCAACTTGTTCCGACTAAAGAAACACCTATGGAAAAGAACAAAGCCAAAGCAATAAATTCTTTGTGGGTTTTATGATTAAAGGCAATAAACAGTGGTATCAAACAGACCCATGAAAGTAGAAAAATTGCGTTATCAACTGCATAAGTCGCCAATAAACCGGAAATTAAAGCCAAAACAGCTGATTTAGCTAAGTTTTTAGTCATGGAATTTTAAAATTAAGTTTTTATTCCCAATAAATGAAAAAGTTTTGTATCCCAAACTAAAATAGAATTGTACAACAAAATCGATTTTTCAAACCGCAAATATAAAGTTATTTTTCAAAAAATCCGGTAGGGTTCATTAATTTGTAAATACTAAACCCTTTAAGAAAGGCATTCTTCAATTACAACTCTGACCTATTTGACTTTTCAGTATTTTGTAATCAATTTTCCCCGAACCAAGCAAAGGGATTTCATCAATTATTACCACTTGATGAATCTTACCTATACTGGAAAAACCGGACTGTCTCAAAAAAGTATTTGCCTCCGAAAGTTCGATAGGAATGGTTGTAAAGAGCGCAATTTGCGGAGGGTCGATTTGATCGTTTCCTTCTACAGCCAAAACTTCCGAATCAGGATTACCATACTTTTGTAATAAAGCATATTCAAGGGCAGGCAGACTAATCATTTCGCCGGCTATTTTTATAAACCTTTTTAAACGACCGGTAAGAAACAGAAAACCATCGGAATCTACATAGCCAATATCGCCGGTTTTAAAGTAATTATTCCCATTAATAGCAATAAATGGCGATTCGATGGTTTTGTCCAAATATCCTTCAAAAATACTTTTCCCGGAAACAAGGATCATCCCCTCTTTCCCAACCGGTAGGGGCTCAAAGGTATTGACATCAACTATCAAATGCTTAATTCCATTTAAAAAAACTCCTACACTTCTTTCTTTCTGAAATTCCAAAGGATTGATAGTCAAACCAGGAGCACATTCTGTAATACCATAAGCTTCAAGTATAATCGCTTTCCCTCCAGTTTTTTTGGTAAACATCTCATGAACAGATTGTTGGAGACTTTCCGCTCCGGAAATGATCAATCTGATATGCTCTAAATCGTTCCCGGACGAAACAGACAACAACATTTTAAGAAAAGTGGGAGTAACCAAAAGCACATTTGATTCCGTGTGCATTAATATCTTCAAGACTTCCCGACTATCTGTGGGATCTGGGGTATAAGCAACTTTAAGTCCGGAAACCAAAGGAAATATTGTTGAAATCGTAAAACCAAAACTATGAAAAGGTGGTATGAAATTCAGTAAAATCCTATCGGTTTGTATTTTAAGGAGACTAAATGTTCCGTACAGCTCATTCAAAATATTTTTATGCGTTAACGGCACTGCCTTGGGAAACGATTCGCTGCCTGAGGTGAATAAGATAACAGCAATATCATCAGGTTGAAACTTGGACGATTTTTTGAGAACATAACTAATTAATCCTGATAATTTGATGGAGAGGCCGGCTTCACTGACCTTTTGTTCAAAAAAAACGCACTTTTGTTTGACCGAATCGGTCAAAAGATCTGAAACTTTATCGAAAAATGTTTTGGCTGTAAGTATCTTTTCCAGATTAACCTTCTTCAGGCAATGCTCTAACACCTTCGGACCGGCTGTCCAGTTAAGCATCACGGGCACCTTTCCTGCCAGGTAGGTCGCCGCAACCACCAGTATAGTACTTTGTAAGGCAGGTAACATGATTCCTACATGTGTTTCCTTTATTTCTTTGCGAATGATTTTTGAAACGACATACGCATTCAGTAGAAATTCTTTTCGAGTAGTAGTACCCAAAATTTTATCATAGGCAAAATTTTCATTTTTATTGGTGCTGAATATTTTGACGAATAAATCCGGAATCGTGGTTGACGGATCAATTGTTACATCAGAATTTGCATAGAGAAGCTTTGACAAATAACTAGGTTTCAATTCTTCATCGTCAAGCTTCTTATTCATAGCAATATAACATAGGTCTGCTACAGTTCTGATACTTGTCACTTCAGATTGAGAGGTTCGTTTAAATTCCTTTTCAATTTCAGTAATGAGAACAACCAGATCTAATGAATCAATATTCAAATCCAGATTAAGGTTTGATGTTTGCTTGACGTCTTGCTCCTCTACATTTAGTTTTCTGACAATTATTTGCTGGATTTTTACCAGGATATCTTCGGGTATGTCTGTACCACTGAATGTAGATCCATGATTCTGGTCTGCTACTGATCCTTCAATCCTTTCAGGTAATTTCCTTTTAAGTTTTGGTGCTAAAAAATAATGCTTGAGAAAATAGGCAGGTTCCTCACCATTTATATTGTAAAAGGATTCCAAATACAAGTTGAAATTTTTTCTTCCATATAAAGCGCTTTTCTTTGCGTCAGCCGTTATATCCACAAATTCAAAAACAACTTTTCGTTTTGGCAGAAAGAAGAACAAGTTGACGATGATATAAAATAAGCCTTTTAAATAGGTTCTAAAAAAACTGGGCGATTTCCCAATCCAAGCTCTGGACCACATACTGCCCCATAAACCGGATATACGTAACCCCACAACCTGAACATTATCGGGCAATTCATTTACAATGGCACATGCACTTTGTTTACCAAATATTTTTTCATAGCCCTGACCGGAAATCTGTCCTGCCGGATATAATAATACATTATTGCCATTTTTAAGGGCATCTATAACACTTGATGAAACTGATTTTAACACATTCTGATCGCGACTTCCTGAAGAAAGGTCACTGACAGAAATCGCACCTATTGCCAGGTAGAATTTTTTAATAATTGGCAACTCAAAGTATTCTGCCAGTATGACCGGAACAATTTTAGTAAATTTACTTATGTGGGTAAAAGAGAGTTGAGGATCGACCAAAGCCTGATGATTGGGCAGAATAAACTTAGTTTGATTATTTCTGAGTATCTCAGCACCCCTTATTTCAACGTTGTACCGTAAATTTAAAAAAAACCGGAATATTGAGAACAAAACATTCATATAGTGGCTTTAAAATGAATTAATTGCATAGAAAAAATTAAGATGGCTCTCAATATTTTTAAAACATTTTTGATTTGTAAAATGTACTCTGAGACAAAGTTAAGTATTAATTACTAATTTTTAGGAGTCGATTCTATTTCAGACTACGGTTGGTTTAAATTTATAGTCTTGCTTCTTTCGCAGAAGGGGTTGTAATGACAATTTAATATTTTTTAAGCCTAAATAACTTCTTCAAAAATAGAATCCTGGAAAAAATATTTTGTACATTAGGGCAATTTTTTTCGTAAAAAATAACACCTTAAAATCTCTTATTTAATGATGAAACACACAAAATTAATTTCTTTAATCGGTCTATTATCCGGCTTATGTATGAATGTGCAAGCCAATGAGGCGGACTTGGCCATTCCTGATTTACACGCCGGTACATATCAAATTTTTGGAAGCTCCATCTCTGCATGGAACTTCCTTTTTTATGGTGCAATGATTATTGCGGGTACTTTATTTTTCAGTTTATATCTGTTTCACCAGATCAAAAAATTGCAGGCACATGACTCCATGCTTAAAGTTGCAGCGACCATTTACGCCACCTGTAAAACCTATCTTCTCCAGCAGGGAAAATTTCTACTGATGCTTTTTGGGATGATAACCGTTATTTTCTGCGTTTACTTTTTTGGTTTGGTCGGGCAATCGGTCGAAGTTGTCCTTCAGGTGCTTGGTTTCTCCATCGTTGGGATGCTTGGATCGTATAGCGTTGCCTGGTTTGGCATACGTGTAAACACCTACGCCAATGCCAGAACAGCATTTGCAGCGCTACGTGGCAAACCGCTTGAAGTGGTCAATATCCCTTTAAAGGCAGGTATGAGCGTAGGCCTTTTTCTGATCTCCCTCGAATTGGTTATGATGGTTTCCATCTTGCTGTTTGTGCCACGCGAAATTGTAGGAATCTGCTTTTTGGGATTTGCCATCGGTGAATCATTGGGAGCAAGTGCACTTCGTATAGCCGGTGGTATTTTCACCAAGATTGCAGATATTGGCTCCGACCTGATGAAGGTTATTTTCAAAGTGAAGGAAGATGACCCCAGAAATCCAGGTGTAATCGCTGACTGTACCGGTGACAATGCAGGTGACAGCGTTGGCCCAACCGCCGATGGATTCGAGACATACGGTGTGACCGGCGTTGCTTTGATTACGTTCATTACACTGGCAGTTAAAGATCCGGACATTCAGGCTGTTTTGATCGTATGGATATTTGGTATGCGCTTCTTTATGGATTTCCTTTCCGGTTGTGCCTTCTTTGTCAATCAGGGTATTTCAAATGTACTATATAAGAATAAAGCAGATTTCGATTTTGAAAAACCATTGATGCGTTTAATCTGGATTGCAGCCTCCTTGTGTATGATGTCCGCATTCTTTATGAGTCACTTACTGTTAGCCAACCTCGCCGACCCGACAGCCTGGTGGAAGCTGGCTACCATCATCAGTTGCGGAATTCTGGCTGCGGTATTGATTCCTGAATTCACAAAAATATTTACGAGTTCCAAATCGAAACATGTCCAGGAAATTGTGATTGCCTCGCGTGAAGGTGGTGCATCGCTGAATATTCTTTCAGGCCTTTCTACCGGATATTTAAGCGCTTTCTGGACAGGATTGCTGATTGCCGCTTTAATGACCATCGCTTATTTTATGGCCAGCATGGGATTGAATACAACACTGGGACCTCACGCTTCCATTTTTGCTTTTGGTCTGGTCGCTTTCGGACTTTTATGCATGGGACCTGTGACCATTGCGGTAGATAGTTACGGACCTGTGACCGATAATGCACAATCCGTCTATGAACTTTCACAAATAGAACAGATCCCCGGAATCACCGGGATTATTGAAAGGGATTTTCATTTTACCCCAAATTTTGAAAAAGGCAAACACTTGCTGGAAGCAAACGATGCTGCCGGTAATACCTTCAAGGCAACGGCTAAACCGGTATTGATCGGAACGGCCGTTTGCGGAGCAACGACCATGATCTTTTCCATTATTTTGTTGCTTGAAAAAGTGGGATTGCTTCATCTTTCCCTGACAGATGCACCAGTCATTCTAGGACTTATTTGCGGTGGAGCTGTAGTTTACTGGTTCAGTGGAGCTTCTATTCTGGCGGTGACTGCAGGTGCCTATCGTGCCGTTAAATTCATCAAGCAGACCTTCAACATGGATAAAAAAGAAGCAGACATCGAGGATTCCATTGCCGTGGTGAAAATTTGCACACAATTCGCTCAAAAAGGGATGTTGAATATCTTTATTGCACTGATATCGCTGACCCTTTCTTTCGCCTTTATGGATCCAAACTTTTTTGTCGCCTATCTGATTTCAATCGCCGTATTCGGATTGTTCCAGGCTATTTTTATGGCTAATGCAGGTGGAAGCTGGGATAATGCCAAAAAAGTGGTGGAAGTCGATTTGAAAGAAAAAAATACACCATTGCATGAAGCAGCCATTGTAGGTGATACTGTAGGAGATCCGTTTAAAGATACCGCTTCTGTATCGTTGAACCCTATTATCAAATTTTCATCGTTATTCGGTCTTTTGGCTACAGAAATCAGTATTGAAATGAAAAGTGATCCCGCTAATGATTATTCCATGTGGATTGCCATTCCTTTCATGATTATCGCACTTATCTATGTATGGCGTTCCTTCTTTAAAATGAGAATACCTGTAGAATAATAGATTCTGATTAAAAACAAATAACCAATTTGAGCCGGCGTTTATACAAGTTTATAAATGCCGGCTCATTTTCTGTATAAGTCTATTTTAGGCAATCATTTTTAAAAACCTTCCAAACAAACCTTTAATCCCGTCTTTTTTTCGTTACTTTGTATTCACCACCAACAAGTTCGGTGGAAAAACTGACGCAATTACTTTTATGACATTTGACGAATTAGATTTAGAGGAAGAAGTATTGGACGGCCTTTGGGCTATGAATTTTAAGGAATGCACCCCAGTACAGGAACAAGCAATACCCCTTTTGCTGGCAGGAAGAGATTTAATAGCCAGCGCTCAGACTGGTACCGGAAAAACTGCCGCCTATCTGCTCCCCATTCTTAACCACCTTGTTCAGGAAGATCATCCGGAAGATGCGATTAACGCCATCATCATGGTTCCTACCCGCGAGTTGGCTCAACAAATTGACCAGCAGGTTGCCGGATTTGCCTATTATTTACCGGTTTCATCGGTAGCCGTTTACGGAGGCAGTGATGGAATTGTTTGGGAACAGCAGAAAAAAGGACTTCAGGCTGGTGTTGATGTGGTGATTGCAACTCCGGGGCGATTACTCTCCTATTTGAAACTCGGATTGATCGATATTTCTCGGGTACAATACTTTATTCTGGATGAAGCTGACCGCATGCTGGACATGGGCTTTTTTGACGACATCATGCAAGTGGTGAACGAATTGCCCAAACGTCGTCAGACCATGCTCTTTTCAGCAACGATGCCTTCCAAGATCCGCGAACTGGCCAAAACTATCCTGAATAACCCTGCAGAGATTCGTCTGGCCGTTTCCAAGCCCAACGATAAAATCATGCAATCGGCTTACATCTGTTACGAAAGACAGAAAGCCTACATTGTCAAACAACTCTTTATAGAATCCGTTCCCGACAAAGTGATCATCTTCGCCTCTTCCAAAATAAAAGTCAAAGAAGTGACTCGCACGCTTCGTGCCATGAAACTCTCGGTGGCTGAAATGCATTCCGATCTGGATCAGACACAACGCGACAGCACCATGTATGATTTCAAAAACGGTAAGGTGAACATTCTGGTTGCAACTGACATTGTTTCCAGAGGCATAGACATTGAAGACATCAGCGTGATTATAAACTACGACGTTCCACACGATGCAGAAGATTATGTGCACCGCATTGGCAGAACAGCCCGCGCAAGCGCAGAAGGGCTGGCTATCACCTTTGTTTCTGAAGACGAACAGGACATGTTTGAACGCATCGAAAAATTTCTGGACAAAACAATCTACCGGGTTCCGCTTCCTGAAGAAGTCGGCGAAGGTCCTGAATACAATCCGGCAAAATGCCACTCCAAAGGAGGTTTTAAAGGGAAAAGCCGTGGTTTCAAAAAAAGATAAGGCGATGACTCAGATTTTCATTTTCTGAATCAGAACAAAACAGTTATCAAATTTGTTTTTACTAAAATTGCTGGCTATGGATAATGATAAGACTATTGTTTTCATGAATTTCAACACACTTGGAGAAGCCTCCATTGTGAAGGGCGCAATGGAATCCAACAATATTCATTGTTTTTTGAGCAATGAAAACAATCCATTTGTAGGTACTCTTATTGCAGAAAGGGGCGTTCTTTTGCACATCTTTGAAAAAGACAAAGAAAAAGCCGAGGAACTGATGGAAATCATCAATTCCGCGGCTGAAGAAGAGGATGGTTGGGAAGAAAACGAATTGGACGACGTAAACGACTAAGCTGACGCTTAAGCTTTTCCGTACATTTTTTCGCGTTGTTCTTTCACGACCGGATCCAAAATATAAGATTCATAATCAGTCATCTTATCAATGATTCCGCTTGGAGTCAATTCAATGATACGATTACATACTGTCTGTATAAACTCACGGTCATGTGAAGCCATCAGTACATTTCCTTTGAAAGCAGACAGCGTATTATTAAATGCCTGGATGGATTCCAGATCCAAATGATTGGCAGGAGAATCGAGCACCAAAACATTGGCATTCTTCAACATCATGCGTGAAATCATACAACGCATTTTTTCACCACCCGAAAGCACTGACACTTTCTTAAAAATTTCCTCACCGGAGAAAAGCATTTTTCCCAGATAACCACGAACATAACTTTCGCTGGTATCGTCGGAGAATTGACCCAACCAGTCTACCAAATTCATGTCCGTATTAAAGAAATCCGTATTATCAACGGGTAAATAAGCTGGTGTGATGGTTATACCCCAGGTGTAGGATCCCGCATCCGGTTTATGGTGGTTGCCGATGATTTCAAAAAAAGCGGTCATTGCTCTGGAATCACGGGAAAGAAAACAAATCTTATCGCCTTTTTCCACATTGAAATTTACATCCTTAAAAAGGAGTTCGCCATCAACACTGGCTTCTAAACCTTGAATTTCAAGTACGGAGTTGCCTGGTTCGCGGTCAGGGGTGAAAATAATTCCCGGGTAACGGCGGGAAGAAGCCTGAATGTCTTCAATATTGAGTTTTTCAAGCATTTTCTTACGGCTGGTAGCCTGACGGGATTTGGCCACATTGGCACTGAAACGACGAATGAATTCTTCCAATTCCTTCTTTTTCTCGTCGGCTTTCTTGTTTTGATTTTGTTGCTGACGAAGTGCTAACTGGCTTGATTCGTACCAGAAACTGTAGTTACCGGCAAAAAGCTGTATTTTATTGAAGTCAATATCAACGGTATGTGTGCTGACAGAGTCGAGGAATCGTCTGTCGTGAGAAACTACCAATACGGTATTTTCATAATTGGCCAGATAGTTTTCCAACCACATGACCGTATCAACGTCCAGGTCATTGGTAGGCTCATCTAATAATAAATTGTCAGGTTTGCCGAACAAAGCACGGGCCAAAAGTACGCGGACTTTTTCCTTGTTACCAAGGTCGCCCATCAACATATAATGCAGGTCTTCCTTGATGCCCAGTCCACTCAAAAGTGAGGCAGCGCTGCTTTCTGCATTCCAGCCGTCCATTTCTGCAAACTTTTCTTCAAGCAACGAAGCACGTATTCCGTCTTCATCGGTGAAATCTTCCTTCATATAAATGGCATCCTTGGCATTCTTGACAGCCCAAAGTTTGTCGTGACCCATCAAGACGGTATCCATGACCGTATTGGCATCAAATTCAAAGTGATCTTGCTTCAATACAGAAAGACGTTCGCCCGGTCCAAAAGTGATGGTACCGCGTACAGGATCAATATCACCGCTCAAAACCCTCAATAAAGTGGATTTTCCGGCACCATTCGCACCAATTATACCATAGCAGTTTCCCTGCGTAAATTTGAGATTCACATCCTGAAACAAAACACGTTTCCCAAACTGAACCTGAAGATTGTTAACTGTAATCATTTTTACCTTTTAATTATTAGAAATAAACCGACCTTTCACAAAGTCGAATGTGTGATACCCTCTTTTCTCAAAGAGTGCGCAAAGTTAGTGATTTTTAACGACATCGCCTCAAAATATTTTTTAACAAACTGCAAAAAGTTGCAAAAAAGGCCCCGGAAGCTTAGCTTTCGGGGCCTTCAAATATATGATTGTGACTATTCTTCTCTGCGACGAGGGCGTTCAGGACGATCGCCACGGTCACGGTTCGGGCGCTCTGTGCGTTCACGTTCCGGACGTTCTACATAACCTTCAGGTTTGGGCAACAATACTTTGCGTGAAAGTTTGTATTTGCCGGTCTTAGGATCAATATCGAGTAGTTTCACTTCAATTTCATCACCTTCCTTAAATCCGGCTTCTTCAACTGTTTCCAGACGATTCCAGTCAAATTCTGAGATGTGCAACAAACCGTCTTTACCTGGCATGAATTCAACGAATGCGCCGTAAGGCATGATCGAACGAATCTTACCCTGATAAACAGCTCCGGGTTCAGCAATGGCAACAATACCACGAATCTTCAACATGGCAGCATCTATGACAGCTTTATTGTTGGCAGAAACTTCTACGCGACCTTTTCCTTCGAGTTCTTCGATGGTAACGGTAGCACCGGTTTCTTCCTGAATACCTTGAATGATTTTTCCGCCCGGTCCGATCACTGCACCGATGAATTCTTTAGGAATCCAAAGTGTTTCGATACGTGGAGCGTTGGGTTTCAAATCAGCACGAGGTTCTGCAAGGGTTTCGGTAATTTTGCCCAGAATGTGCAAACGGCCTTCGCGAGCCTGCAACAATGCTTTTTCCAAAATTTCAAAGCTCAGACCATCCACCTTGATATCCATCTGAGTGGCTGTAATACCATCTTTGGTACCAGTTACCTTAAAGTCCATATCACCCAAGTGATCTTCATCACCTAAAATATCAGAAAGTACTGCGAATTTGCCACCGTCTTTATCAGCAATCAAACCCATAGCGATACCTGAAACGGGTTTTTTAATCTGAACACCGGCATCCATCAGAGCCAAAGTTCCGGCGCAAACCGTAGCCATGGAAGAAGAACCGTTTGATTCAAGAATATCGGAAACAATGCGTACAACATAAGGATAATCCTTAGGAAGCATGCCTTTCAGTGCGCGGTGTGCCAGGTTACCATGGCCAATTTCGCGACGACCGATACCACGGCTTGCGCGGGCTTCTCCGGTACAGAAAGGGGCAAAGTTATAATGAAGTAAGAATCTTGATTTGCTTTGATCCTGTACATCATCAATCATTTTTTCATCCATCTTGGTACCCAGTGTGACGGTAGTCAGTGACTGTGTTTCACCACGGGTGAAAATGGCTGAACCGTGGCATCCGGGTAAGTAATCAACTTCTGCCCAGATGGGACGGATTTCTGTAGTCTTACGACCATCCAGACGTTTTCCTTCATCAAGGATGGAACGACGCATGGCTTCTTTTTCTACATCGTGGTAATAGCGAGAAGCCAAACCAGATTTTTCAGCAGCCACTTCAGGTTCGAGAGCTGCAATATATTCCTTGATAATGCTTTTAAATCCTTCTGAACGGGCATGTTTGTCAGGGTTGCAAGCTGTTGCTTCAACGTAAGCTTTATCGTAAGTCTTGGCCCAAACATCCTTTTTAAGATCTTCGTCATTGACTTCATGGCAATAAGTACGTTTTTCAGTCTTACCAACCAATTCTGTCAGTTCCATCTGGGCCTTGCATTGAATTTTAATGGCATCGTGAGCTACTTTCAAAGCTTCAAGAACGTCAGCTTCCTGCAATTCCTTCATTTCACCTTCCACCATCATGATGTTGTCGTAGGTAGCACCAACCATCAGGTCCATATCGGCTTTTGCCAGTTCCTGGAAGGTAGGATTAATCCTATACTTTCCATCGATGCGTGCAACGCGTACTTCAGAAATAGGTCCGTTAAAAGGTATATCTGAAACGGCTAAAGCTGCAGAAGCGGCCAATCCGGCCAATGCATCCGGCATATCTTTGCCATCGGCAGAGAAAAGAATCACATTGACAATAACATTCGCGTGGTAATTATCCGGGAAAAGTGGGCGTAAAACACGGTCCACCATACGGCATACCAGGATTTCTGAATCTCCTGCACGACCTTCACGTTTGGTGAAGCCACCAGGGTAACGGCCAACAGATGCGAATTTTTCTTTGTACTCTACCTGTAAAGGCATAAAATCTGTACCGGGAGTGGCATCTATATCAGCACAAACCGTAGCGAGCAACATCGTGTCGCCCATACGAACCATTACGGATCCGTCTGCTTGTTTGGCTAATTTCCCAGTTTCTATGGTAATGGTTCTTCCATCACCAAGGTCAATTGTTTTGACAATCGGGTTAATCATAAAAAACGTCTTTTTTTAAAATTGTCTTTTTTTACTATAAAATCGCGCAAAGTTAGTAAAATAAATGCAAAATCATCCAATCTTATTGAAGAATAAGTTTACCTGGAGATCGAAGAATCCAGTCAATTTAAGAGATACAATTGTCCAATTATAAAACTTTTATCGTCCTTTAAGTTGTAATTTTTTGGCAAAATCGACAATATTCAGTAGGTTTGTCCTACTAAAATCAGATTCTAAATGAAGACTCGCACCATCCTTGCAGGCTTTTGCCTTCTGCTTCTTTCCTCCGGTTGTACCAGAAGCCCGAAACTAAAAATTGACGGCAACATTAGCCACGCCAAAGGTAAAATGTTGTATTTCGAACTTTCCGGATTAAATAAAACCGAGATTCTCGATTCTGTCAAGCTTGACGAAAAAGGGGATTTCCGTTTCAAAACAAAACTTCCCGGGGCTCCCGAATTTTACAAATTGCGAATTAATAACCAATTTATTCAATTGGGGGCTGATGCGTCTGCAGAAATTGTCATTGAAGCTGACGGAAACCATTTGGGAAAGGACTATTCGGTGACTGGTTCCAGAGCGTGTGAACTGATTCAGATTCTATCTGAATCACAATCCAAAACGCTGGTAAGCTTTGACTCGCTGCGTGCCCTGTACACCAACAAACAATTGACTGATTCGGCCTTTCAGAATAAAGTACAATACTGCCTTAACATCCATCGTGATTTGGCCAAAAAAGCCATTCTGGAGAGTCCCCGTTCACCCGCAGCCTACTTTGCCCTGTATCAACGCATTCATGACTATCCGGTTTTTGACCCCTACGACAAATCCGACAACAAGATGTATTCAGCAGTGGCCACATCCTGGGACACGTATTACCCGAATACCATCCGGGGCAAGAATCTGGTGACTTTAACACTCCAAGGCATAAAGTCAATCAGACAAGACCGGAATAAAAAGGAGATCGTCATCAATGAGAAGAACAAATCGTCCTATTTCGAAATAAGCCTTCCCAACATTTACGGTAAAAATATCCTTCTGTCTTCTTTGAAAGGCAAGGTTGTTTTACTGGACTTTACGGCTTACCAAACGAAGACTTCTTCCACACGAAATCTTAGCTTTAGAGAACTTTACAGAAAGTACGCCCAGCAAGGTTTCGAAATCTATCAGATCTCTTTTGATACGGATGAAAATTTTTGGAAAACAGGTGCCGCCAACCTGCCCTGGATTTGTGTTCACGATAGAAATAGTGTCAACTCGGAATATCTTTCAGTCTATAATATTCAGGATTTGCCTACTTTCTTTTTACTGGACAAAGCCGGCAATCTGGTCGCTCGGGATGTGATGATTTCGGACCTTAACAAAGAGATAATGAAGCTCTTATAATACATGTTTTAAAACACGAGCAAACATTTGTCAAATACGTATTTGTTTTATATCTTTGTAAAAGTTAATTGAATGAGAGTTCCGGTTATGGCCGGAATTCTTTTTATTTTTTATGTACAATCGAAAATAGGAGGAACCTGATATGGCAGTAAATTACATGACCGAAGACGGTTACAAAAAGTTAGAAAAAGAGATCGAACATTTCGAATCAATAGAACGTCCTAAAGTTTCGCAACAAATTGCAGACGCACGCGATAAGGGTGATCTTTCTGAGAATGCAGAATACGATGCTGCAAAAGAAGCTCAGGGTATGATGGAGATGAAAATTTCCCAACTGAAGGAGATGTTTAACAATGCACGCATTTTGGATGAAAGCAAAATAAATACAGACACTGTTCAGATTCTTACAGCAGTGACGTTGCTCAATACGATAACAAAACAAGAGCTCGTTTATTCCATTGTATCTGAATCTGAAGCGAACCTGAAAGAAAAAAAGATTTCAATCAGCACACCTATTGCCAAGGGTTTACTTGGCAAGAAAAAAGGGGATGTCGTTGCTATTCCTGTTCCTGCAGGCGTATTGACTTTCCAGATCATGAACATCGAACTCGTAAAATAAGTTTTTCATGGCAAGTATTTTCAGCAAAATAGTCTCGGGGGAAATACCTTGTTATAAGATTGCGGAAGACGAAAATTTCTTCGCCTTTTTAGACATTAATCCTTTGACGTTGGGTCACACATTGGTCATTCCCAAAAAAGAAATTGATTATCTTTTTGATTTGGAAGACAAGGAAATTGCAGACATCAACATCTTTGCAAAGAAGATTGCCATTGCCATCAGAAAGGCTATTCCGTGCAAACGCATTGGAGTTGCTGTCATTGGGTTGGAAGTGCCTCATGCACACATTCATCTGATTCCTATCAAAAAGGAGTCTGACATGTTGTTCTCCAACCCGAAATTGAGCCCGGTTCCCGTGGAGATGGCAAAAATTGCTGAAGTTATTCGCAAACAGCTTGCTTAAGAAAATCATACTTATAAAAAAATCCGCAACTGTTAAGAGCTGCGGATTTTTTTATGAGTATACTCTTGAATTAATCTGCTAAAAATAGTTTTTTGGCAAATCTAAAACCGGTTGACCCCGAAGGCAATTCCGGCAAACTGGAAGCTCGAGAAGATACCCGAAGCATCAATGGAGTCGTATCTGCCCAACAACCGCCTCGTCTGACTTTTTCAAGGAGGTTGGCATCTTTTGCCTCGGCATCGGTCATTCCTACAGGGTTGTTCTGGGATTTTAACGAATAGGCATCATACCAATCAGCTACCCATTCATAGACATTTCCACTCATATCAAAAATCCCTAGCTCGTTCTCATCTTTGCCTCTGGATGGTTGAACAGGGCTAACAGACTGATCGCTGGCCAAAATCCCGAACCACGCAACTTCATCAGCAGTATTGCTACCACTGTAAAGGGTATTCTTGCTTTTGACGCCACCGCGAGCTGCATATTCCCATTCAGCTTCGGTAGGAAGCCTTCCTCCTGCCCATTGACAAAACTCATTGGCACCATACCAAGTCACATTAACAACAGCAAGATTTTTGTATTCATTCTTTACCAACCATCTGGAGCTATCTTTATCGTAATAAAGCCCTTTCAGATTTTTAATGACCATTGGCTGTGTTACACCGTCCTCAGACATGCTGTACCCTCCGGAACTTGCCACACGGCTGTTCAGGAACAAAGCAAACTGGGCATTGGTCACCTCTTGTTTTCCAATCTGGAAATCACTGACACTCACTTGATGAGCAGGTTTTTCATTGGCAAGAGCATAGGTTGATTGCTCCCCGGTCGCTCCCATTGTAAAAGTACCACCAGTAACAGAAACGATATCCAGGGAAATAGTGGTTGGTTTGAAATAGCAGATCGTTCCATAATACGTGGTATCAGCTGTACGGGCGTATGCACGATAATTATAAACGGAGTCCGAACTTAATTTATTAATGACACATCTAAAATCATCAAATGTGCCTACAGCTGCAGAAATGCACGTTGCAGTCTTTACTTTGGGATAGTTAACTGTCGAAGAATAAACGACACCGGCATCAATAATATCGGTGTTTACAGCGGTAACTTTACCATGAATGATACCGGATTGTGGACCAGCATTGATGACAGGAAACGTTTTGACAGTGACTGATGTTTCATTTTTACAAGAACTGAACATCATGCAAAAAATAGCCACAGCAGGTAAAAGAAAGTTTTTGGTAAAAAGCTTCATTTTTTATGAATTAGTATCTAAATATACAATTATCGTCTAAACGTGCAAATGTAGAAAAAAACCGCATGCATCGGTCATTTTAGTCGCAATTATACACATTTTTTACATTTTTATTACACTGCATCCTGTTAAAAGCTCAAAAGCAGGGGGGAATAACAATCGTTGTGATTTATCAAAGTGGATCGACATCAAAACTGACTTGAACCGCCCGAAAAGTGGATTCTTGTTTAAAGGCTGCCAGAGCATCGTAAAGGATATCCTTTACCTTGGAAGGGGAAGCCTCCGTTTCCACTTTTAAAAGAAGATATTGCAAATAATAGTTATTGATGCGCGAAACAGGCGGTTGATCCGGTCCAAGCAAACGTTGTCCGAAAACCGGCCGTATCAGGTTGGCATAGGCTTGCGCGGCAGAACGAACCATAGAAAGATCTTTGTGTTTGAAACGTATTTGGACGATTCTGGTGAAAGGTGGATACGAGAATTGCTTTCTCATCAGCATTTCACGCTCATAAAAGGATTTGAAATCGTTGGTGATCACATCTTTGATGACAACCTGTTCCGGATCTGAAGTTTGGATAATGACCTTGCCACGCTTACCTTTTCGACCCGATCGTCCACTCACCTGCGCCATCAACTGAAAGGAACGTTCATAAGCCCTGAAATCAGGCAGATTCAGCATTTGGTCTGCATTCAGAATTCCGACAACCCGCACATGATCAAAATCAAGGCCTTTGGTAACCATCTGGGTTCCAATCAGGATATCCGTTTTTCCGGATTCAAAATCGTGAATGATTTGTTTGTATGAATTCCGGCTTTTAGTTGTATCTGTATCCATTCGGGCGATTCGTGCCTTGGGGAAAAGTGCGCGAACCTCTTCCTCAATTTGTTCTGTTCCAAAACCATGGGTCGAAAGACCGGGGGTTCCACAAGCAGGACAAGTTTGTGGAACATCACGTTCAAAGCCGCAATAATGGCAAGTCAGCTTCTTGTGGTACTTATGAAGGGTCAGCGAAACATCGCACCGGTCACACTTGGGAACCCATCCGCAGGCTTTGCATTCCAGAATGGGGGCATAGCCTCTGCGATTCTGAAAGAGTATGACCTGCTCCTTTGCAGCAAGAGCCTCCCCGACATTTTCTGTTAATAGGGGTGAAAACAGAGTTTTCATGATTTTCTTACGCCTCAGTTCTTTGGTATTGACCGCTATAATTTCCGGCATGGCCATTTCATGATGCCGTGCAAAGAGTTCCACCAAACCGAATTTCCCATTCTGGCAGTTGAGGTAGGTTTCCAAACTGGGCGTGGCTGTACCGAGCAACGTCTTGGCTCCATGCATAGAAGCGAGGATTAGTGCTGCATTTCTGGCATGATACCTTGGCGCCGGATCCTGTTGCTTGAAACTACTTTCGTGTTCTTCGTCCACGATGATCAACCCCAGGGAGTGAAAAGGCAGGAAAATGGATGACCTTACCCCGAGAATCACTTGATATTCCTGAGTTTGAACCAGTTTATTCCACAATTCGACACGTTCTGCATCTGGAAATTTGGAATGATATACACCCAGCTTGTTCCCAAAAACCCGCTTTAACCGATCAGAAAGTTGGGTAGTCAATGCAATTTCAGGAACCAGATACAGTGCCTGTTTTCCGGAACGAAGGCATTCTTCAATAAGATGGATGTATATTTCTGTTTTTCCCGAAGAAGTCAATCCGTGCAAAAGACAGACTGATTGATCTTTAAAAGACTCTTTAATGGAATATAAGGCTTCTTTTTGCATTTTACTCAAGGTGGAAATTTCTGTCTGCTCCTCTTTGGATTGGGTTAAACGGCCAATCTCCTTGTCATAAGTTTCCAAAATCTTTTTGGTGCAGAGTACCTGTAATACCGCCGAAGAAGCGCCTGACCGATCCAACAATTCCTTTTTTCCAACTTCCAGAGGTTGAGGCTCTCTGAAAAAGGAGGAAAGTTCCAGCCAGGCCATTAATACTTCCACCTGTTTTTTTGCCCTGGAGGCTTCATCCATAACGGTTTTCAACAGCTCGTGGTTGTTCCTGTACGTTTCTGTCAGGCGGATATACGCTTTGGTTTTAGCCTTAAAGGAAGATCGAAGTCCTTCAGAGATGAGAAGTGCCCCTTTTTCCATCAAGTCCTGAACGACCGGTAAAACATTGGCAATACCACTGTTTTTGCTCAAGTCCATCAAAGAAGTCGGCTTACCGGATATAAGTGCATCGAGAACCTTGATCTCGCGCTCTTTGAGCGTTTCATCCGATTCATAGTCATCGGAAAGAGTCACCAGCGTTTCGCTTTCAAGCTTTAGCCCGGAAGGCAAGGCTGCTTTCATCACTTCACCAACAGAACACATGTAATACGAGGCCAGTCGTTTCCAGAATTCCAATTGAGCCCCTATGAGTATCGGGTTTTCATCGGGTAAGGAATAAATGGGTTTTACAGAATAACCTATCGGCTTTCTTTCGTGCAACTCCATCACAATTCCGGTATATAACTTTCGGGTACCCAAGGGCACAATGACCCGACATCCAACTTGTATGGTTGAAACCAGATCCTCAGGAACCGAATACGTGTACGATTGATTTAAAGGAAGAGGCAGCAAAACATCCACATAGGAAGTGACTGCGCTCATCAGATTTCCAGATTGGCCCAGATTGGGTAATGATCGGAATATTTCACTTTATCGACTTTCACCCTGGTGGTTTTAATCGTCGGAGAATGCATGATAAAATCGATTCGAAAAAGGAATAAATTTTCATGGAATGTATTTCCCCAGCCGTTTCCACGCTCCACCCATGAATCGGCCAGTCCGTTACGAACGGTTCTATAGGTGTAAGAACCGGGAACGTCGTTGAAATCACCACAGAGAATCACTTTATACGGGGAATTTCTGACAACCTTTGAAACCGAATCAGCCTGATTGGCCCGGATAGTAGAGGCATTCCCCACTTTATGACCCAAAACCTCAGCAACTTCGCTCAATCGATCCGATTCCCGGTTCGTAATCATATCGGTGTATTTATTTTTCTCGGCACTGTTCAATTTGTTCGATTCCAGATGGTTATTTATTACTCGAATCGTGTCTTTGCCTATCTTCAAGTCGTAGTAAAAGGAAGAGTTTGACTGACTTTCGTACTTTATCCGATGAAAACGGATAATGGGATATTTCGACAGGAGAACCACCGAAAATCTGTTTTCCTGAGCTCCTGAACGAATGTAAGTATATGCTTTCATGGCTTCCCTGGTCGCTTTATCGTTGTGTACCTTATCCATAAAGCCAGGCCCCACTTCCTGCAAGCAAACGATGTCCGCATCTGTCTTTTGGATATAGCCGAGCGCCGGGTGCAATTCTCCCGGTTTTTGATTCACCTTAAATGAAAAGTACATAACATTGAATGTCAAAACTTTCAGCGGCTTTTCTGTTGGCTTTTCCGTTTTAATATTAATTGGAAACCAGGCTTCGTGTGAACTATAGGTCACAATAAAACCGACGATTGAAATAACAATCCAGCCCTTCAGGCGAATCAACCAATATAAAATAAAAAAAAAGTTTATCAAGGCAAAGAGGGGAAATCCATATCCTAAAAAAGAAGACAAAAAGGAGTATTCAGGTTTGATTTTATAAGCATATCCGCATATGATTAAAAGGATCACCAGACCAACATTGATGGTCAGGATAAATGAATGTAGAAATTTTAAAAAAGAGTTCATATCGATTCAATTAATCATTTCGGGCAAAAAGGGTTTTGAAAAACTACTTTTTACTAAAATCAAACAGTCGTTTCTTTTCGTTTTCAGAAAGACTCTCGTAACCGGATTGCTTGATTTTATCTAAAATAGCATCCATTTCTACTGTTTCTTGTTTTTTCCGATCGCGGTATTCCTGATCCACATTGGTCGATTTATTGGTTTGTTCACGATTGGGGCGGTTATACGTGACCTTCATCTTTGGACGGGGGCGAAAAACAGTGACAAACCAATCCACCATCGGGTTAACCCAAGCCGTCAGATCGATGCCTCTTCGCAATGAAAATCCAAAAGCAAGCCCTATCAACGCTCCTCCCAAATGAGCCAGACTACCACCTGCATTATTTCCGTTCAGACTCAGGACATCCATCACAATCATGATAATGGCCAGGTATTTTAGTTTTAAAGTACCTAAAAGAAAAAGCCGGATGGGCTCATCCGGTCTGTAAAAAGCGACAGCTATTCCAAGGGCCAGTACAGAAGCTGAAGCGCCCATCAGATAAACGATGCTTTGAATGCCTTCCTCTATGGGTAGTACGTTGAAGAACAAGGCAAAAAACAAGCCCCCGAACAAACCGCCCAGAATATACAGACCACCCAACTGTCTGGCATTAAACCAACGCAGAAAAAGGGTGCCGAAAAAATAGAGCCAGAGCATATTAAACAAGATATGCATCAGGTCAAGATGGACAAACATATAGGTAAAAACGGTCCACGGGCGCATCAGTATGGTAGGCCAATCCGAAGGCATTTGGATCAAGCGCATAAATCCGTCTCCCTTCAAACTGATCATTCCGAGTACAAGAAACGTCAGACGAAGTATCAAAAAGACACTCACATTAATAAAAATAAGCCTGGTTACAATGGAACCCTGCTTGTATTTTTGAATGAAGCTATCCCAAAAAGAACCCATTTCCAATTCCTTTCTTTTTCCAGTAACGTATTAAGAAGAAGCCAAAAAGCATACCTCCCAGGTGGGCAAAATGGGCGACATTGTCACCTGTGAAATTGATGACTCCAGAAAAAAGTTCAATTAACCCATAAACACCCACCATATATTTTGCCTTGATAGGTATAGGAATAAACATCAGATATAAAGGTGCATTGGGGAAAAGCATGCCAAAACCAAGTAAAATGCCGAAAACTGCACCGGAGGCACCGATTGTAAGCATGGCATCCAGTACGCTTTCCTTTGCTAAAAATAATTCCCTGGCAGAATACGCCACACCTTGTTGAATACCTGGTAAATATTGTGAAAGTAAAGAAACATCACTTGATGTCGAATAATTATTGATAGCTTCCAGAAATGGTCTTAAATCAATATACCATGTCAGTTCCTGAATAAGTCCGGCTCCAATACCTGTTACCATGTAGAAAAGTAGAAACCTCTTAGGGCCCCAGACTTGTTCCAAAATACGTCCAAACATATAAACGCCAAACATATTGAAAAAGACATGACCGAAGCTATGCGGATCGTGCATAAACATATACGTAATAAGCTGACTGGGTATAAATTTATCAGATGCGATATAATGTAAACCAAGAAACGATTGAATGTCTATTCCCAATCTTGGAAGCACAGTTGACGCTGCCCATAAAAGGACATTGATAATAATAAGGTTTTTGGTCACCACTGGAATGGAGGACATAAAACCGGATGAAGAAGAACGAAAGTCACTCATATATAAAAAAGGTAATGGTTTAAAAATAAGCCATAAAAGAAATTTCAGGAAAACAAAAGTACAAAAAAGCGAGCTTATTGTCTATCCCCCGACCCTTTTTAATAAAAAATGTGATATATATTGTTTTTTTTTTCATTTTTTCTTGCATTACTGAAATTAAAACATACTTTTGCCATATCTAACATCGCTTTCAACCCCTTTTGTTTAACTTTTATATACCACATTTTACTATGAACAAAGCACAACTTATCAGTGCAATGGCCGAAAAATCCGGCTTGAGCAAAGTAGATTCCAAGAAGGCCCTTGATTCATTTTTGGGCGCTGTTACTGAAACATTAAAATCTGGTGACAAAATTGCTTTAGTTGGTTTCGGAACTTTTTCCGTTGTTCAAAAAGCAGCTCGTACGGGTATCAATCCTGCTACCAAAATGCCGATCAAAATCGCAGCTAAAAAGGTAGCTAAATTTAAAGCTGGAGCTGAATTGGCTGGTCAGATTTAAATTTCGACTTATTCAATGAGAGGGTGCCGAAAACATCCTCTTTTTTTTTGTAGTGATGTTTCATATGGGAGCGCACTACTGCGTTGCAGGCCTCAAACTTAATCCTCACGTACGAAAAGTACGCTCCGGTATAAGTTTGAGGCCTGCGCCTTGTATTGCATCTCCCATATGAAACATCCAGATCGCGAGTGGTGGGCAAGAAAGAAAGAGAAGAGGGGACATTTGCAGCATTAGTGATTTTGCGCTAACTTTGCACTCTCCTTATTAATATGCGCAAAATGACTATTGACCAACTTCTTGAGAAAAACCTGATTCAGGCTATAAATGCACTTTACGGACAAAGTATTGACTCCACTCAGATTCAGTTACAACCCACCAGAAAAGAATTTGAAGGGGATATCACCATCGTTGTTTTTCCATTTTTACGGATTTCAAGAAAGAAGCCCGAAGAGACAGCACAGGATTTGGGTCAATGGCTGGTGGAAAATACACCGGAACTGACTTCTTTCAATGTAATCAAGGGTTTTCTGAACCTGGTGGTCTCTCCCGATTACTGGTTACAAGCCCTGATAAACGCCTTCGCAGAACAACAATACGGAATTAAAAAAGCGGACGAAAACGCACCCGTGGTGATGGTTGAATACTCTTCACCAAACACCAACAAACCCTTGCATCTGGGCCATGTGCGCAACAACCTCCTTGGTTTCAGTTTGTGTAAGATACTGGAGGCCAACGGAAACAAGGTGATAAAAACCAACATCGTCAACGATAGAGGCATTCATATCTGCAAATCCATGCTCGCGTGGAAAAAATGGGGAAACGGAGAAACACCGGCCTCATCGGGTAAAAAAGGGGACCATCTGGTAGGTGATTACTACGTCGCTTTCGACAAACAGTACAAGCAGGAACTTGCCGAACTTCAGGCAAAAGGCATGACCAAGGAAGAATCGGAAGCAGCATCAACCCTGATGGCGGAAGCCCGTGAAATGCTTTTGGGTTGGGAAGCTGGAGATAAAGAAATCAGAAATCTTTGGGAAACGATGAACACCTGGGTATATGCAGGTTTTGATGAAACCTACAAAAAACTGGGCGTCGGCTTCGACAAAATATATTACGAATCTCAAACATACCTTTTGGGAAAGGACAAAGTGCTGGAAGGTCTGGAAAAAGGAATTTTTTATCGTCAGGAAGATGGCTCTGTATGGGCTGACCTGACTGCAGAAGGTCTGGACCAAAAGGTTTTGCTCAGAGGTGACGGAACGTCCGTCTATATGACTCAGGATATCGGTACAGCCAACTTGCGTTTTAGCGAATACCCCATCGACAAAATGGTTTATGTGGTTGGAAATGAACAGAATTACCATTTTCAGGTGCTTTCCATCTTGCTGGACAAACTGGGCTTTGCCTGGGGGAAAGGCTTGGTGCATTTCTCTTACGGAATGGTTGAACTGCCTGAAGGCAAGATGAAATCAAGGGAAGGCACCGTGGTGGATGCCGATGATTTGGTGGATGAAATGGTTGGTACTGCCAGGGATACTTCCCGCGAATTGGGCAAACTGGACGGTTTGACAGACCAGCAGGCTGAAGACATTTCCTGCATGGTAGGTCTTGGAGCGCTTAAATATTTTATCCTGAAGGTGGATCCCAAAAAGAACATGACTTTTAACCCCAAGGAATCGATCGATTTCAACGGAAATACCGGGCCATTCATTCAGTATACACATGCCCGTATCCAGTCAATTCTGCGCAAAGCTGATGAATTGGGTTATGCCCGTTCCGGAAACTTTGACTCCGGTTTAAAATTGTCGGAAAAAGAACTTTACCTGATACGTTTAATCACGGCATTCCCCAATACAGTGAACGAAGCTGCTGAAGGCTTTAGCCCGGCTTTGATAGCCAACTACATTTACGATTTGACCAAGGAGTATAACCAATTCTATCACGACTATTCCATACTTAAAGAAGAAGATGAATCGCTCCGTACGTTCAGGATTATGCTTTCTGATACCACCGGAAAAGTGATTCGGACAGGAATGAACCTTTTGGGCATCAGCGTTCCTGACAGAATGTAACAAATACTTCTTAAAATAGGAATCGGTTCGGATACAACGGCAAAAAAAGCTGAAGTAATCCGAACCGATTTTGTTTAGTATTTTTAACATTTACATAATTAAGTGATTATAATAAAAGTGTACATTTGGAGACATTAGTAAACGAGTAAAACTATGAACATAACTTTTCACGGTGCTACGCAGACCGTTACAGGCTCCAAGCACCTTATCACGCTGAATAATGGGAAAAAGATTCTGCTTGATTGCGGAATGTTCCAGGGTATGGGCAAAGTGACCCATGAATTGAATTCAACGCTCGGTTTTAAAGCCTCTGAAGTTGATTATCTCGTTCTTTCCCACGCTCACATTGACCATTCCGGATTAATTCCAAAACTGGTAAAAGATGGATTTCACGGTCGTATTTTCGGAACAAAAGCTACCCTTGATCTGACTGATGTTTTACTGAAAGATTCTGCCTTTATTCAGGAAAATGATATCAAGTTCTTGAATAAACGAAGATTAAGACAAGGCCGCCCATTTATAGAAGCACTTTATACTGTTGAAGACGCGACGAATGCCATTCGTTTTTTTGAACCGGTTCCATTTGAAGAGCCTTTTAACATTGATGAAGACATTGAACTGGAGTTTTTTGTAAATGGTCATATTATAGGAGCCGCCGCCATTATACTTAGAATAAAGGAAGATGGTAAAGTGACCCGAATTGGATTCAGTGGGGATGTAGGCCGGTATATTGATCCGATCTTAATGCCTCCCTCCATTTTACCACAAGTTGATTATATGATTATCGAATCCACGTATGGAAACCGTTTGCACGCTAAAGTGGAAGAAGCCGCTGACCTTTTTCACGATATCATTGTTGAAACGTGCATCGGCAAACGAGGTAAACTCATCATCCCCGCTTTCAGTGTAGGTCGTACACAGGAGTTGCTTTATACGCTGAATGAAATGCAACTGGACAACCGTCTGCCCAATGTCAAATATTACGTGGATAGCCCCCTTTCAATGAAAGTTACGGCTATTGTTAAAAATCATCCCGAATGCTTTAATCGTTCCTTGCAGAAAATCTTGAAATTTGACAAGGATCCGTTCGATTTTAATGGACTTCATTTTATTGAAGACAAACGCGAATCTCAGGCTTTAAACGGCTCGGATGAACCCTGTGTAATCATTTCCGCATCGGGCATGGCTGATGCAGGACGTGTAAAACACCATATTGCCAATAACATCACGGACCCAAGCACCACCATCCTGATGGTTGGATACTGTGAAAAGAGTTCTTTGGGAGCACGTCTGAAAGAAAATCCCAGGGAAGTGACCATTTTTGGAGAACTATACCCGGTAAGAGCTGAAATCAGAAAGATTGAATCGATGTCAGCCCACGCAGATTACAGGGACCTAAGCCTTTACATTTCAAGTCAGGAACCGGATGAAGTCAAGACTGTTTTTATCGTTCACGGGGAGCCTGAAGCACAAAATGCCTTCAAAGAACGACTGACCAAAAAAGGTTTTATGAATATTGAGATTCCGGAACGGCATCAAACCTTTGAATTAAATTGATAAAGACAACAAAGACTGCACTATAAGCAGTCTTTGTTGATTTATACAGGTTCTTTCGAAATAATTCGTAATCTTTCAAAACAGCCTTAAACCTTTTGGGAGAAAAGGTATCTCATCATTCAGATAGGTTTTCATTTTTCACAATCAATATTTTTTACATGAATTTCAGGTTAATAATTTTGCTGGCTGTTACATTTTGCATTGGTAGCCAGACTCTTCAGGCAAAAACGAACAATACAGGTACAGTTAACGGCAGAATCCTTGATATTGAAACCAAAAATGCCATCGATTTTGTCAATGTGACTTTGTATAAAAATGGATCTGTCAGGCCCTATTTAATAAAGGTTACAGATACCAACGGGACCTTTTCTTTTACAGGCGTGGCACCTGGATCCTACCAACTGGAAACAAAATTACTTGGTTTCGTTTCTTATAAGAAAAACCTGGAAGTGGCTTCTGATGCCGTAAAAGATCTGGGAGATATTCTTCTGAAGACCGATTCCAAACTTCTGAATGCCGTTGAAGTGACCGGCATCCGTTCAAACATGAAACTGGAAATTGACAAAAAAACATACTCAGTCGATCAAAGCATTGCTGCAGCCGGGGCAAGCGCAAGCGACATTCTAAAGGATATCCCATCTATTGAAGTCAATGCTGAAGGAAGTATTTCACTCCGAAACAGTGAAAGTGTGACGGTTTGGATTAACGGTAAACCTTCCGGTTTAACCTCTGATAATCGGGGTCAGGTCTTGCAACAATTGCCGGCAGAGAACATTGACCGCGTTGAAGTGGTGACCAACCCTTCTGCAAAATACAGTCCTGAAGGTTCAGCAGGCATCATCAACATCATCCTTAAAAAACAGAAAAAAGCAGGTTATTATGGCAGTTTAAGTGCAGGGGCCGAATATCCCTGGGGAAAAAATTTAGGCGCCAACATCAATTACAGCAGCACCAAAATTGATGCTTATGCCAATATAGGTCTAAGAAACGATATGCACGACGGAAAAGGATCATCAAAACGTCAGACGTACAATACCAATGAACAATCAGGAGTCGTAGATACCAGTTATCTGAATAGCAATAGCGATAGGAATTCCGGTGGTGGCGGACTCTTTATGAGAGCCGGTTTTGACTATCACATCAACGACAAGCATACGATCAGTTTTTCGGGATTTGCGATGGACGGCAGTCACAACTCCAACAGTGATATTTCCTACAACTATCTGAATAATGATCTACAACCTACCAAACAACTGATGCGCAGTTCTGTCAGTAATGCCGGATTCAAAAGCCATGAGATTTCTATGGATTATTTATGGGAAATTGCAGAAGATCATAGTCTGCAAGCCAATCTAACCCGCGGTAATCGCAACTCTACCAGTGACAACTACTACGATCAAACCGATTTTAATCCAGCCCACGACCTCATAAATACGAGCCATCAAATTCAAACGGGTCCCTCCACCGGTGAGGATTGGGAATTTAAGGCTGATTACACCAGGAAATTTTCAGACCGATGGAAACTGGAGGCAGGAATTAACAGTGAATGGGAACACAGGTATAGTTTAAATGAAATTTTTAATGGAGTGCCCTCTGGTACTAACTGGGTCATTCCCACCTCTCCGGCATCTTCAAACGGTTTTGATTACAACGAACAGCAGCACGCAATTTACTCTACCCTGACAGGAAAAATAGGGTCAAAATTTGGATACCAATTGGGATTACGCGGAGAAAAAACCATTATTTCTTTTGTTTCAACAGATGTAACAGGTACTATCAACAAAAATTACTTTGACTTATTCCCAACTTTATTCTTCAATTACAATTTATCAGAGGGAAGTGAAATTCAGCTGAATTACAGTAAACGCATCAATCGTCCTCGCGGTCGTTCCATCAATCCGTATGTAGATATTTCAGATTCAACGAATATCCGAAAAGGCAATCCGAATCTAAATCCTGAATATGCCCATTCTTTTGAAATGAATTATATAAAAACCTGGCAGAATCATACCATTTCGTCCTCCGTTTACCACCGCATCACGAATGATGTTATGCAGGATATCCGGTATATTGAGAACGGTATCATGTATCAAATGCCGTCAAATGTCACCAATGCCACGAACTCAGGTTTTGAATTTGTATCCAAGGATAAAATTTCTAAAATATTGGAAACGACAGCAACAGTCAATTTGTATTACAGCACGTTAGAGGGATTCAATTACAAGAATAATTATTACAAGGGTACCAACGGTTTTTCCTGGAATGCCCGAGTAAACGGAACCTTGATCCTGGCAAAAGGTCTTACCGGCCAAATATCCGGCTTTTATACGGCGCCAAAAATCATAGCTCAGGGCAAATCAGCAGACAGCTATTCGCTGGATCTGGGTTTGCGGAAAAGCTTTTTTGAGAATACATTCCAAGCATCAGTCAATGCCAGAAATATACTCGACTCCAACAATTTTGATACTTCGTCCTGGGGCCCCGGTTTTTATCAGGAGAATTCAGATCGCTACTTTGGACGTAGCTTTCGAATCAACCTGACCTGGAACTTCGGAAACATGAAACCGAAAGTAAAACCAAAAGCTGAAAACAGCGGTGAAAACTCCATGGATTCAGAGGGAGGCTACTAAGCGAGTCCTCAATGTACAAAAAGCTTCTAAGTTCTGCTTGGGAGCTTTTTGTATGCAATAAAAATACAATAATATGTATTTATATGCATCAAAAAGGCGTTTTCACCTTATTTTCTTGCATTTTATGAGTTTTTTTTTGTTCCTTTGTGCCCTGAATTATTACTCCTTCCTGTTTTATTATATTAATTATGGCAGATACAGCAAAAGTGACCTCATTAGAAAAAGTAGTCATTCGCTTTTCAGGCGATTCGGGCGATGGAATGCAGCTCACCGGCAGCCTTTTTTCAAACCTTTCGGCCATCTCCGGAAACGAAATCTCAACCTTCCCCGATTATCCCGCAGAAATACGTGCCCCTCAGGGAACATTGGGCGGTGTTTCCGGTTATCAGGTTCACATTGGTAAAAATATTTATACTCCCGGTGATTTGGCAGACATTCTGATTGCCATGAACCCGGCAGCTCTTAAAGTTAACAGGAAACATATTAAGCCAAATGCCATCATCATTATTGATGCGGATACCTTTGACAAAAATGGCCTTACCAAAGCCGGATATAAAACGGAAGACCCCATTGAGGAATTAGGTCTTGGAGCCGCACAAATCATAAGCGCCAGCATCACCACCATGGTTAAAGCCAGTCTGGCTGACAGCGAAATGGATAACAAAAGCATCCTGCGATGCAAGAACATGTTTTCCTTGGGTCTGCTTTGTTGGTTGTTCAATATACCTGTTGACAACGCCATGCACCTATTGAAAAACAAATTCAAGAAAAAGCCGGCCATTCTGAATGCAAATATGAAGATTCTGGTTGATGGTTTTAATTTTGGAAGCAATACACATGCCAGCGTATCGACGTATCACGTTGATCCAACCGAAACAGTCAAGGGCACTTATACCGATGTGAAAGGTAATCAGGCAACTGCCTGGGGCTTAATTGCCGCAGCTGAAAAATCGGGTTTACCTTTATTTCTGGGAAGTTACCCCATCACACCTGCCACAGAAATTTTACATGAGCTTTCTGCAAGAAAAGACCTTGGAGTTAAAACAGTACAGGCAGAAGACGAAATTGCCGGTGTATGTACGGCCATTGGTGCAAGTTTCGCAGGAAATCTGGCAGCAACTTCCACTTCAGGTCCTGGTCTTGCTTTAAAGAGTGAAGCCATCAACCTTGCCATTATGGCGGAATTACCTTTAGTGGTCATTGATGTTCAGCGTGGAGGCCCTTCAACCGGTCTTCCAACGAAAACAGAACAGGCTGACTTATTGCAGGCATTATACGGCCGAAATGGTGAAAGTCCTTGTGTTGTTCTTGCCGCAAGTACGCCGGCCAACTGTTTTGATTATGCTTTTATGGCTTCAAAACTGGCAGTTGAACATATGACACCGGCCATCCTGCTCACCGACGCCTTTATTGCCAATGGTTCATCTGCATGGAAAATCCCAAGCATGGATGACTATCCTGCCATTATTCCTCCTTTTGTACACGCAGACATGCAACCCTACTGGAAGCCCTATTTACGCAATCCGGAAAACGGTTCACGTTACTGGGCTATACCAGGAACAGAAGGCTTTGCTCATCGTATCGGTGGTCTGGAAAAAGATAACACGACAGGAGCTATTTCGACGGATCCAAAAAATCACGAATTGATGACCAGGCTTCGTCAGACCAAAATAGACAATATCGCCAACGTTATTCCCGAACAGGAAGTACAGGGAAATCCGGATGCAGATTTGCTGGTTGTAGGATGGGGAGGAACATTTGGGCACCTATATTCTGCTGTGGAAGAAATGAATGCTTCTGGCCATAAAGTGGCATTGGCTCACTTCCATTATATAAGTCCTCTTCCACGAAATACGGAAGAAATACTTAAAAAGTATAAGAAAATTGTGGTGTGTGAACTCAATTGCGGACAGTTTGCAGGATATCTTCGCACCAAAGTGGACGGAATAACCCCATATAAATACAACAAGATGGAAGGCCAACCATTTATGGTTCAGGAATTAGTAGACTATTTCAAAACTATTTTAGACGCTTAAAGTGATGGATACATATACCTATACTGCAAAAGATTTCAAAAGCGACCAGGATGTACGCTGGTGTCCGGGCTGCGGTGACCACGCTGTGTTAAACAGCATTCAGAAAGCCATGGCTGAGCTTGGCATTTCTCCCGACAATACAGCCGTTATTTCAGGCATCGGTTGTTCAAGCCGCTTTCCCTATTATGTCAATACCTATGGAATGCACACCATTCATGGACGCGCATCAGCCATTGCAACCGGAGTAAAAACCGCCAATCCGAAATTGACCGTATGGCAGGTGACCGGAGACGGTGACTGTCTGGCTATCGGTGGAAACCATTTCATTCATTCCCTTCGCAGAAACATTGATATCAACATTGTACTGTTCAACAATGAAATATACGGACTGACCAAAGGCCAGTATTCTCCAACGTCCAAACGTGGTTTTGTTTCAAAATCCTCTCCTTACGGTACGGTTGAAGACCCTTTCCGTCCAGCCGAGTTAACTTTCGGTGCCCGCGGTAATTTCTTTGCCAGAACGCTGGACGTGGATCTGAAAACCACACAGGATGTATTAATCCAGGCCGCCAAACATAAAGGAACCTCTGTTGTCGAAGCCTTGGTAAACTGCGTCATCTTTAACAACGGAACTCATGCCACCATTTCTGACAAGGAATTCCGTTTAGACCGCACCATCGTCCTCAAACACGGCCAATCTATGATTTTTGGCAAGAACAACGACAAAGGCCTCATTATTGACGGATTTAACCTCAAAGCAGTGACCATCGGTGAAAACGGTATCACGGAAAAAGACATTCTGGTACACGATGCCAAATGCTTTGACAGAACTTTACACTTTAAATTGGGCACCATGACCGGTGATCTTCCCGTTGCACTGGGCGTGATCAGAGATGTGGAAGCTCCGACATACGACCAGGCTGTGGAAGATCAAATCAAGGAAGTACAGGCAAAACGTCCAATCCGCAAACTGGAAGACTTTTTGCATACATTGGAAACATGGGAAATAAAATAGTTTTTTAGCCAAAACTAAGATTTGAGGAAGAGTACGATGACAAACATCGGACTCTTTTTTTTATTTAGAAGGTTCATTTGTACTTTCTGTTACCAAAGTTTTAAACTTAGCGATATAAGTGTAAAAAGGCGTTCGATTTTGTGATTTGTTTGCATTTTTTTACTTCTTTTGTACAAAATGACACTTAACCCCTTAACTAACACTTTATGAAAAAAATTGTAACAGGCATTTTGTTATTGGCAGCCATTTCGGCAAAGGCACAGACTAATCTTCAAGTACATTATGATTTCGGAGAAGGCAGGAAGTATATAACTACAACCCTTGAAATGTTCAAACCGGACAAATGGGGAAATACCTTCTTCTTTGTGGATTATGATTTTAACATGGGAGAGAAGAATCATCCATCTTTATCCTACATGGAAATTGCACGTTGTCTGAACTTCTGGGGTGGGCCTTTGAGTGCTCATATTGAATATAACGGTGGTTTAGGCACATATCCTATAGGAACGACAGAATATGCATTTGCAATCAACAACGCCTGGCTTGGTGGTATTGATTATGGTATGCACAATGCAGACTATTCTAAAACCCTTAATCTAAAAGCTTTGTACAAACACATTGTTGGCAAACAGGAATCTGCTCAGTTCACAGCTGTTTGGGGGTTGCATTTTTGGAATCGCAAAGTAAGTTTTACAGGTTTTGCCGATTTCTGGTGGGAAGACAATACCAACTCAGATGGTGTAAAAACGACAACGACTTTCATTAGTGAACCGCAACTGTGGTACAATTTCACTCAAAATTTCTCAGCCGGCAGCGAAGTAGAACTTTCAAACAATTTCGCATCGAATGATGGATTCATGGTCAACCCTACCCTTGCCGTTAAATGGAATTTCTAATTATTCAATACACTCCAAAATTAATTTAATCCATTATGTTTGAAAAATATTTTAATCTGAAGGCCAACGGTACCACGATGAGGACAGAAATCCTCGCCGGTATCACCACCTTCCTGACCATGGCCTATATTTTGGCCGTAAATCCGAATATCCTTTCCGTTACCGGTATGGATAAAGGTGCTTTGTTTACTGCAACAGCAGTGGCATCTATCGTCGGAACCCTGGCAATGGCTCTTCTGGCTAAATTACCATTTGCTCAGGCTCCTGGTATGGGTATGAATGCCTTTTTTGCTTTCACCGTTTGTCTGGGAATGGGTTTCTCCTGGCAGTTTGCCCTCACAGCTATTTTGCTTGAAGGTCTTATCTTCCTGGTATTGAACTTTTTAAATCTTCGTGCAGCCATTGTTGATGCCATACCGGCCACGTTGAAAAATGCAATCAGCGTAGGTATCGGTTTGTTTATCGCTTTCATTGGTTTGCAAAATTCCGGTATCGTTATTAAGAATGATGCAACCATGGTTACTATGGGAGACATTACATCCGGAACAGCTCTGCTTGCTTTGATCGGTATTGTTATCACCTCTGTTCTTTTAATTAAAAAAGTAAAAGGAGCATTGCTGATAGGTATCATCGCTACAGCTATTGTCGGTATCCCTATGGGTATTACCAGCTTCACGGGCATCATGGACTCACCTCCCTCACCTGCACCTTTGTTCTTTAAATTTGACTTTTCACAAGTGTTCACTTTTAATATGCTCATCGTGGTCTTCACCTTCCTGTTTGTGGATGTGTTTGATACGGTTGGAACGTTGATTGGTGTTTGTTCAAAAGCCAATATGCTGGATGCAAATGGTCAGATACCCAATGTGAAAAAAGCATTCTACGCAGATGCTATGGGTACCTTATCAGGTGCTGTCTTTGGTACGAGTGCAGTAACTACTTATGTGGAAAGTGCAGCCGGTGTATCTGAAGGTGGTCGTACCGGTATGACGGCCCTAGTCACCGCAGGATGTTTTGCACTTGCTATATTTTTTGCACCTTTGTTTCTTTCCATCCCTAGTGCAGCTACTGCTCCCGTACTTATTCTGGTTGGTCTGATGATGCTTGAACCTATCAAGGATATTAATCTCGAAGATTTCTCTGAATCCATTCCGGCTTTTATCTGCATCGTTGCCATGCCTTTGATGTACAGCATTGCTGAAGGTATATCATTGGGTCTTCTTGCTTTTGTTCTTTTGAACATGATCAGTGGGAAATTCAAGAAAGTTTCGATTCCGATGTATATTCTGGCAGTTCTCTTTGTACTGAATTATATTTTTATTAAATAAAAAAAGAATTTGACCAACCCTGAAAGGGGTAAATAAAAAAGGGACGACAAATTTTGCAGTCCCTTTTTGTATCTATATGTAAGTCTGATTACATTTTTTCACCATAAGCCAAATCACCTGCATCGCCCAATCCCGGAACAATGTAGGAATGACTGTTCAGCTCAGGATCTATGGCAGCACACCACAAGGTCGTATCATCCGGAAAACAGGATTTCACATAATCAACACCAGCCTGGCTGGCAATAACGGTTGCAATATGTAGTTTGGCAGGAGCACCTTTGGTCAGTAAGGCACCATAGGCCAGTTCGAGTGAACTACCTGTAGCAAGCATGGGATCAGTTATGATCAAAGTCTTACCATCCAGGTTTGGAGATGCGATGTATTCAATGTTTATTTCAAACTTCAAAGCATCTTTGTATTTTCTGTAGGCAGAAACAAAAGCATTTTCAGAAGCATCGAAGTAGTTGAGGAAACCATGATGAAATGGCAATCCTGCTCTGAATATAGTAGAGACAACCAATTGATCATCAATGGTATTAACCGGTGCAAAACCGAGTGGTGTCTGCACATTTTTGGTACTATAGGTGAAATCCTTGCTCATTTCATAAGCCATTATTTCTCCGATTCTTTCCACATTTCGGCGAAAACGCATACGATCTCCCTGAATATTAACACTTCTGATTTCAAGCAAAAATTGATTGAGCAATGTATTGTTTTGCTCAGACAGATTAATTACCCTCATAAAATATAAAATTAAGTCATTTCAAACAAACCTCTTCCCTTGAATGTTTATTCTCGACAAAGGTAAAAAAAAAGATGGAAGGCCTATTTTTTGCATTTATTATTTCTAAGAATTCAGGTAAAAGGTTTATGGAAACTAATTAAAGAAAAATTTCTTTAATTAGTTTCATCGATAAAATATTTTTTTTATATTTGTGATTGGAATATAAGGTTTTCAATAGATTAGTTAAATTATTATAAATCAATTTATTAAACAAAATGGCAAATTTAGATTTGAGCAAGTATGGCATCTCGGGTGATATCGAGATCGTACACAATCCTTCCTACGAAGTATTGTTTCAGGATGAAATGAATCCTGCAAATGAGGGTTTTGAAAAAGCTAAGTTGACCGATACAGGCGCAACAGCTGTTTTCACCGGTAAATTTACCGGCCGCTCTCCTAAAGACAAATTCTTTGTTAAAGATGCAATAACAGACGCTAACATGTGGTGGGATGGCACCATCAACCGCCCTACTACCAGCGAAGTTTTTGATAGCTGCAAAGAATTGGTGACCAAACAACTTTCTACTTCAAAAAAATTGTATGTAGTTGATACTTTCTGTGGTACAAATGAAGATACCCGCATGAAAGTGCGTTTCATCATGGAAGTAGCATGGCAGGCTCATTTCGTAACCAACATGTTCATCCGTCCTTCTCACTTCGAACTGGCTAACTACGGTGAACCTGATTTTGTCTGTTTGAACGGTTCAAAAACAACCAATCCTGACTGGAAAGAACAAGGTTTGAATTCTGAAAACTTCGTTCTGTTTGATTTGACCAAAAAAATGCAGATCATCGGTGGTACCTGGTACGGCGGTGAAATGAAGAAAGGTATCTTCTCACTCATGAACTTCTACTTGCCACAAAAAGGTATTGCTTCCATGCATTGCTCTGCCAATGTTGGTAAAGACGGTGATGTTGCAGTATTCTTTGGTTTGTCAGGTACAGGTAAGACGACCTTGTCTGCAGATCCAAAACGCTTCCTGATCGGTGACGATGAACACGGTTGGGATGCTCACGGCGTATTTAACTACGAAGGTGGTTGCTATGCAAAAGTTATCAACCTGAGCCAAGAAAACGAACCGGATATCTGGCGTGCCATCAAACGTGATGCTTTGTTGGAAAACGTAACTGTAAGCGACAACGGTGTTATCGATTTCGAAGATCAATCAGCTACAGAAAACACTCGCGTTTCTTATCCTATCTACCACATCAACAAGATTGTAGCTCCTTCTCGCGCAGGTCATGCCAAAAAGATCATCTACTTGTCAGCTGATGCTTTCGGTGTATTGCCTCCAGTTTCTATCCTGGACGAAAACCAAGCTCAATACCACTTCCTTTGCGGATTTACTTCTAAATTGGCTGGTACAGAACGCGGTATCACAGAACCGGTTCCTTCTTTCTCTCCTGCTTTCGGTGAGGCTTTCCTTACTTTGCACCCAACTGTTTACGCAAGCACTTTGGTGAAGAAAATGAAAGAAAACGATGCTAAGGCTTACCTGGTTAACACAGGTTGGAATGGTACAGGCAAACGTATCTCTTTGAAAGATACCCGCGCTATCATCGATGCCATCATCGACGGTTCTATCGACAAAGCAGAAAGCCAGGTTATTCCAATCATGAACCTGACTGCTCCGGTTAAACTGGCAGGTGTAACTGATATCCTTGATCCTCGCAGCACCTATTCTGATGTTAAGGAATGGGAAACTAAAGCAATCAAGCTTGCTGGTATGTATATCCAGAATTTCGAACAATATTGCGACACCGATGCTGCTAAAGCATTGATATCTTCTGGTCCACAATTGCCTAAAAAAAGTTGTGGCTGCTGCAAGTAATTCGTATATAGCCCAGGAATAGAAAAGCCGTCTCAGAATTGAGGCGGCTTTTTTTAACCTATTTTTAGAGTCCTCCCTTTTTAACAAATCGTTGATGGTACATTCCTTTCGATGTTGACAACGTGATGATGTAAAGTCCATCCGACAAGATGGAAACATCTATACCCTTCAGGTAATCATTACCATCATAAATGAATTGCAACCTACCGTCAGACTGATAAATCCGGATTTCTTTTACCGCGGGTTGGCTGCTGGAAAGATACAAGCGGTCTTTGACTGGATTTGGATACAGTATAAAGTCGTTGGCTTTTGTACCCAGATTGGTGATCTCGCTTCCTATATTCATTCTATGAGGGGAAGCTAAACTGCCTATCAGGTTTTCACCAAACGAGACATATTCATCAACAGTCATTGTTTTACCTGTCGATTTTTCCACAACTTTGAAATCCAACGTTTCACCGGCTTGTTGCCCGTATAAAGTAATGAAACAATTGGTACCAACCGTTTTACCAATACCCCGGCATTCATCGCCCACAAATGCGGCGAGGGTGTATTCATCGGGGTCAACAGGCAAACTGTTTAAATAGAGTCTGGCAATCATAGTCATGTTGTCCGGGTATTGCCGGACATTGCAGATCCATCCATTATTTAATTCAGCATTTAATCTGAGCACCTGGACGTATGTTCCTTGCAGATTGGCAGGGCTTTGATACTGGAATATTCTGGACGAATTAGCAAAATACATAAAGCCTTCGCCCGGTTTCATCAGATCAAGTGTCCCGATCCAATCACTGCCGCTGTAAACGGAGAAATCAGTCTGATTCTTGATGACTTCGTTGGTCTGTGCGTTAACTCCAGCCAAAGCAACCGACGGTGCCAGTGAAGCTGTAGGCAGATAGCCAATCCAGTTCCAGCCCTGAGACAAATTGATATCCATGGCAGCCGGATTGTAGGGTGATCCAGTCATATTCAGCACACAGGATGAATTGACATCCAGTTTGTAAGTCTCTTTTACGGACATACTGCTTATACCACCTGTCAAACCAAGTATCGGATCCAGATAAAGCTCATCATTATTGCTCAATAGTTTAAGCGTCCGTATCATGATGGGCGAAAGGAATTGTCTTGGATCCCTGAATGGCGCATTGGAAAAATTGAAAGACATCCAATTCCAGCCCTGTCCAAAAGATTGATCCACTGCAAATAAAGTAGAGGCAAATAAGGCTTCTACCGTCTTGGTTTCCTTCAAGGTAAGAATGAGCGAATCTACGCTGATATTGGTAACTCCATTTACAACCCAACCTGCGAATCGGTAATTCAGTGCCGGTTTTGCAAAAAGTTTCACCACCGATCCGTAATTGTAGACACCTGTTTCTGCTCCGGTAACAGCACCTTGAGCCTCTTTGTAGGAAAGGTTCAGGTTGCAGTACAGGAGTTCGAAATTGGCCACAATTGTTTTGGATTCCGTTGCAGTAAAAGTAAAGGTTGAATCGGTGGAAAGTAGTTCCCCGTTCATCATCCAGCTCTTGAAACGGTATCCTTTATTGGGTTTGGCTTTGAAGAGAACAGTTGCACCATACGTATAGGTTACGGAATCGGGTGTGACGACTCCGCTCAGAGCCGGTTGTACGTTTAGTATCAACGGAACTTTGTTTCCAAGATATTGGTTCCATGCCGTTTCTTTTCCAACTTCACCCGTATAGCCTTCGGCATCTTTGATCGTTTTGGCCTGAACAGTCAGGACATAATAGCCATTCAGAGTGGTTGCACTGGTCAAATTCAGGGCGTAAGTAACACTGTCAATCGGATTGACGGTGACAGAATCCAGAAGAAGTTGCTCTCCCTGGCAATTTAGCCTTAAATCTCTCCAGGTGAAGGTTGAGTCGGTGATGGGTCTGTTAAATTTAACAGTCACTGTTCCAACCGGAACCTCTGAAACTTTAACTGGAACCCCGCCAAAAGCTACTACTTTGAGAACGTTTTCCCGTCTGGGTTCAAACGTCAGGGTGTAGGTTTCAGCAGTTTTCAGGTCATCTGCAAAATGCAGGCGGAATTCGTTCAGAGGCTCTCTGCCATCCAGCAAGGTTCGGTCGGTTTGCCAAACATTTCTCAGGCTGATACTTTTCCCGTCGCTGGTTCTGGTAACGCTGAGGAGTTTTTGTTTGCCAAGTACCGGATCTTCAAAGACACCATACGTCCAGCCATCCTTGGTAGGCGTAACTTTCATGGTGTAGACTGTTTCTGAGGTTTTTGCAAAAACGACATTCGTTGTAAGGCTGACCTCTCTGGTGGCCCCATCGGTGAGGTACAGAATGTCAGGCATATCTTCCCCATCCACCTGATCGTCTACCATAAATCCGGCACGAACGGTGGTAGCACTGTCGGCTTGAATGCTGCGGATCAGCTGATGGATGGATATGTCACTGATCAGGCTCAGATCCGGATTGTCGTAACTGGTGCCATGAGTCAGGCTAATATCGTAGTCTATAAAATGGCCTAACAGAGTACTGGTGAACCACCATTGGCCGTAGGTGCATTTCCCGGCCGGGATGGTGCCAAAATTGATATCGGTCACGCCAAAACTGCTTGGTGCGCCATTCAAACTGGAGCCTATAATTTTGAAATCAATCAGAAGCCCTTTTTGATTGTCAATAATTTCCGGCTGACTGGAGTGGATATTCACTTTGGTGGCATCGCCGTAACCCTTGTTGTTTATCAGCAAGGAAAATTCAGCAGGCTCCATACTTTCCACCACATCCGTTGTCAGAGCATCGTCTCCAAGGACATCCCGTTGCATAAAATAGGTCAGTGAAAGGTCAGGAGAAGGTTTCACCGTCAGTGTAACAGGATAAAGATCACGTTCCACCGTTGTTCCGGTAAACGGGTCAAGATAGGAGAGCTTTCCACCGAAAGAATATTCCTGAGGAATAGTCGGTGCTGCATACTTGGTCGGTATGAATAGTATGGTGGCTGTTCCAGTTTCCTGTGCATCCAGCTTACCGGTGCCATCGATGGCTGTGAGTTTGTCCACACTTTCCGTATTGATTTGGAACTCATGTGAACCCACCTGATTTCCACTGGCATCCTGAACGATCAGATTGAGTTTGACCTCTTGCATCGGTGCTGTTTCGTGTCCGTTAAAAAGGGTCAGCGTTCCACGGAATGCCTGACGTGTCATCGTCACACTCTGTGCAAACTTGAGGGTGATGGTGGCACAAACAGATTGCTTGTGTGTGGTAGCTTTCTCCGTATAGATGTCTGTTTCCTTGGTAAACATCTCCGAAATGGTGGCATATCCCAATTTATGAGCGTAATCTACAACGGATGCTATCGTATCGTAGCAGGCTTTCAGGAACGTCTGATCAATTTTATTTTGGGAGGAAATGTCCAGTTGGGAATTGTTCCATCGATCCAGAAAAGTGACAAACTGTTCTTCCGTAATACTCTGCGGCTTATAGGGAGCCAAACTGGTCGTATCAACTTTGCCTTCCAGGAGAATCAGTTTTTCCCAGAAAGTATTCAGGTCAGTCCAGGTCAGTTTCAACCAGGCAGAATCGGCAAAAACTTCATATCGTTGCGCTTCTGAGGCGTTCAGAGAAGAATAAACTTTATGCAAAACCTCCTGATAGTGAACAATGTACTCCGGCATCAGGCTACCCGATCGTAATGGGATCTTATTCAGACCATCCGGCCTTTTGGCTTGTATTCCAAAATCACCCGGGACGCAACCTTCAAACAGCGGTTTTAAGCAATCACTGTATAAATCCAGATAACCCACTATTTTCTCACCAACTTTCGGGATAAAACTGATCACTCTTTTTAAGCTGATGGTGCCGTCTTCGAGGACTTCCTGCACTTCCTGAATCACTTCAATCATTTCTATAACCTGACCCAGGATGGGTACGCGCTTAAATAAACACATCGACATCTTATAAAAGAACCGGTTCTGACAGGGTTCGCAATCGTAGTTGTTTGCACTGGGTGCCGTCGTTTCAGAAGTAGGCACGTAATTGGTCGGAGAGCCGCCACCCGGAAAAATCGGGTAGCTCCAACCTCCGCCACTTGGACTACCGATAACGGAACCAAGGCATACATAAATCTTCATATCCTTGCTAAACTGGTGCCATTTCCGATCCAATCCACAATCCCAATAGTATATGGTAATTGTTTGAATGGAACAGCCGTCCAGCAAGCCGTTCGTAGATGATGCCGAACGTAATTTCGAAGAAATAGACGATCCTTGCATCGCTATTTTCGTTACTTTGACCGGAATGATCACCGAAGATTGAGGCTTCAGGTCAAAATGTGTTTCCGATAATGCTTCAAAAGTGAGTGTATTCAATCCGGAAGGAATGGTGATATTCACATCCTTTGCTGTAATCAAACCTTTGTTGGTCACTACTATGTTGTAAATGAGGGATTGACCGAGAGGAATGGAGTCGGCATTGATTTTGTCGGGTGATTCCGTGACAACGACCGGTGTAGGAACATTGGTCTCATATTTGACAATAGCCTCAACGGTGTATTCATCCACTACCTCTGTTTCCACTACATTCCAGGAATAGGTGATAGCCTGGAAACTCAGGTTAATCAACGTGCTGGTAGTCTTGCCAGGATCAATCAGAATGGAGTTGGTGTAGGTGTCGTGTTTTGCGGCGGTGACTACGATGGTGTAATATCCTTCCAAAAGGCTATCTACGGCAAAAACACCTTTATCATTTGTAACTCCTTGCGCAACAATAGCCTGTGTATAAGGATGTTTCACAACAACTGTTGCTCCGGCTAAATGTGGAGCCTCTGTCGTATAATAGGTGTATTCATCACAGACATCCACCAACAGACTTCCGGTTTGCTCAGAAACTGTTTCTATGCGGAAAGGCAAAGGTATTCCGGTCCCGTTTTCACAATTGATACCGATGGTTCCGTAAATAGGAACATTCACTGCTTGCTCATTTCCCGGAGCAAATTTCAGGGTAATGGTGGCAGATTCGCTGCTGGCCAGGGATGGCATCGTAGCCGGAGTCATAAGACTCAGCCAGGAAACATCCGGAATCAGGACCGAAATGGGGCCGGAATTTCCCTTACCCTGATTGCTTATTGTAAAAGTATACGTACGTTCAACACCTTTGCACATGGTTGTCTGTATGGACGAAATGCTGGCTTTCAGGCTGGCTTTTGCCGTCCGTGCAAAATAGAAGGTGGTCAAATCCAGGGTGGCTCCTTCATCCGATACTACCTGAAAGTAAATCCGCTGCCAGTCATTGCCTGTACTGGGCTTTGTACCTTTCAGGTGGTATTTGAGCTTAGCTTTACTGCCGCCAGCCATCGAGGTAATGGGGTCAAAAGTCAGGATGTAGCCGGATGTATCCGAAGTGATCGTGGTTTTCAGGTTGGTTAAAGTCAGATTGCCCGGATTTATCAATTCAATTTCTCCGGAATTATCTTCATTGACCAAAACTTCCCAGACGATGTTGCTAAAAGAAGTTCGCCTTAAACCATAGATGTCAAAGGCTTTTTGTTCTGTCTTTAGTCCTTCTCCCGGATAACAGGCTCCCGTTTGAAAGTTTCCCATCTGAGTGGCAAAGGTCTTGTAAGTCGCTTTGAATGCCCCGTTTGCGTCTGTGGTGGCTGTCAAGGTCTGTCGGTCACCGTTGTTAATCATATAGATTTCCACCGGAACTCCTGCAATTTCCGAATTACCTCTGGCAACGACAGCTCCCGAAAACGAAATGATATCGTTGGGTTTGTAAATCGTTTTGTCGGTATTGACCGTTGCGGTATAGGGTGCCTGCAACAGCAGACCGACTGGTAAGGACGTATTGTTCAGGTAACTGAGTTCCAATATGGTTTGTTTGGCGTTGACTACGGCAAAAAGATAATATTTTCCCGTAAGGTCAGGCAACGTCACAGTGCTCATGAACGGCTCGCTCTTGCCGGCCATAATATCCTTGGTGGTATAGAAGGTATTCAGCAAAAAAGCAGACGTTGTTACCAGGTTCAGGGAGTCTTTGGTGTAATAAATATCCACACTTTGATAGGAGGGTAATTTGACAACACCTTCATTACGTACCTGCACGGTCAAATCGACTGTTGATTTTGCCAATAGCGTAGCTGAGGAAAGAGAAGAAATAGCCACCGTGGCATCTGTCAGCGTCTGATCCGTGATCATGACCCAACAAACACCTTTGGTAAATCCTGAGGCAGTAGCGTTGATGATTACGGTGCGGTCACCCTCAGAAATATCATTTTTCAAAGCTGAAATAGGTATATTTATGGATGTACTGCCAACCGGAATCTCCACATTGGTATTCATGCTCAGGTCACTGGGGTGATCGGAACTCAAAGTTACACTCAGCGCCTCTGTACCACTCGTGTTTCGGGTCAGTGTCAGATTAGCCACACCCGTTTTACCTTCAGGCAGCATGGTCTGGGAAGCAGTTAACTTCAAGGCCGGGCCATCATCATCCAGAACGGTCAGATCTGACTGTACAACGCCCCCATCAGCAGAGGTTGAAGCACAACCGCAGGTTGACAGATAGACAGCAGCTTGAATAGTATAAGTCCGTGCGCCATCAACCAAATCGTTATCAACCACTCCAATGGTGAATTTCTTTTCGGAAACGCCCTTTTCGAGCCCAATGATGTTGGATGAAAAATACAAACCTCCACCGGCATTGCTGGTCAGCTGAATATTTAATGCATTGGTGGTGCTTCCTTGTCTTTTCACAACACCTACTACCGCCTGATAGCCGGCCGATTCGCTGACTGTACCTGGCGAAAGGCTCAGCTGAATGGATGGAATATCGTTGTCAAAAAGTTTAACGACACATTGTGCCTTGTTGTAACCCGGACCGGTCGCTGTAAACATAGGCAACGCCGTCAGGGATGGTACTGCATCATCGATGGTGGTCACATCCACCGTGATCGATTTTTCATTGGCCGGAATAACCACTTGACTCGTAAAGCTCATTCGTCCGGATACATCGGTCGATAAAAGTACGGCCAGTGAATTTCCGGTAACCAGCTCCCTGGATACAGTCAATTTAAAGGTTTCACCCTCCATCAGTGAGTCTTTGGAAGGAACCATCGTTAAGGCAGGTATTTCATTATCTACCAGCACAATGGAATCTGAAGCAGGCTGATACCCATTTCCGGAAACAGAAACCGTAATGGTAGTATCCAGACTGGCGTATGAATTATCGATGGCATTGACGTAAAAGATACCGCTGGAACTTCCTGCCGGAATAAGTGCAAAGGCAGGTACATTCAGGCGGAAGGCATTGTTTGTCTGAACGGCAAACGATTGTTCCGTCAGTCTGCTGCCACTTCGGTAAATGCGCGCCAAAACGGCATTGGGATCTTTTTCACCAAGAGCGTCTCTTGACAAGGACATGGTAAGCAATTTCGCTACCGTCAGAAAATTGGCGGAGGTCGCCGTATTGTTTAACTGTGAAGCAGGTAATTCGCCAGAACCTGTGTAGGGGGAGACTTTGACCAGAATTTTGGCGTTTCCTTCCAGGCCGATGGTTTGACTGAGGTTGAAAGTGGCTTGCCTCGAAACGATTCCGCCAGCCTCCAGGGGCTGATCGTAATAGACGGTACCCAAAAAGGCCATTTCTCCGTTTTCTGCAACCAAAGATACGTTTTCACTCCATCCGGCTGATGCCCTCAAGTCTCCTACATTTTTAATGATCCAGTAAAGAATGGTACTTTGACCAGGTATTAACGTACTTGAAACGGCCTGAATGTTTTCAACACTGAAATCCGGACTGGGGGCATCGATGATGAGGAGGCCACCCGGATCGGAAAAAGATTCCAGATTGACTCCGTTTCGTGCACTCAGAATGACTTCTGAAAACTGGAACGAGAAGAGGTGTCCTGTCATACAGGTATCGGGAACAAGCACGGGTAATCTGAAAAGCACACCCGAATTTCCTCGTAAGGATTTGTTAGAGATGGAGTACATCACAACCAAATATTCGGTGCCACCCATGTGTTTGACCGTTACCGTGTGGTTGGTCTTCCTGTCACTCAGACTCAAATGGGTCGTATCAGACATCGTAAAACCTCTTGGCAGATTTAGCCGGAACTGTACGGCAACGACCTGACTGTCATTACTCAGGGAGATTGGAACGGAAGCTTCTTTGCCGGCTCCGATCTCCAGCGTAGGTATGCTCAGCCTATTTTCAGCCAGCGCGCTCATACTGAAAAAATTCAGGATGAGGAATAGTATGAAATATGTTGTTCGTTTCATAGGACTTTACTTTGACACGATCCATTTATAATTTTTGGTCTGCAGCGATTTCCCATTCTGGAAAATCAGTTTCAACAGATAGGCTCCGGTAGATAGCGTATTGGAGTATTCAATCGTATGACTGCCAACGGTCACTTGATTCAGTTCCTGTTGGTTGATCAACTGTCCCTGCATATTGAATACACTGGCAGTGATTTGTTCATACGGTTTATACATCAGAAGGGTAACACTTGATTTATTCAGATAGACCTGCACGGCTTGAAGGCCGCCGTTCGCCAAGTCTGTTGGAAAATCTCCAATCCGGACAGGTACATTTTCAGCCTGTTTGTTGGCCATCGTCGCACTGACAATCTGTGCTTTCTCCGATGCCAATTGGGCTAAGGCCGTCATACCTGCTGGAATTTCCTTTCCTGAACCTGAAAAAACAATGAAGTGAACCCCATCCGAGGTATTTCGTGCCATCGTTTGGAAATCCGTATTGTCAAGCAACATGCCGAGTTGCTTGTCACTCACATTTTTCAGCGAAAAATCCAACGCTGAAACAGGTTCCTGAATATCCAGCATGAGTTCGCCGTTGGCGATAAACAAGAAGTTCCTGGAAGATTCGTTGTTTTGGAGGGCGTTTTGTGTCGTATCGACCACAACACCACTTTCCAGCAAAAGGTTTACCGTCGAAACAATGTCCTGAACCGTTATCTGATTGTCCGGATAGGTGTTGGCTGCATACCGGTTGAACGGATACGAATAGTCTGCAAAAATCCTGTTCAACGTATGCTGGATATCCAGCAAATCGGTCTTTTGGTCAATGTTGGCATCACCCATTGGATAATTCATGTGCAGTTTTGCCCGGCTGCCATAGACGTAATTGTTGCTCATCATGATTTCAACACTGTCAGTGGGAGCATAAACCCAATCGTTGTACAAACCCATCGCAAACTTCGAGGCATTGTAATTGATCCAGCCCAGGTAGTTGTTGTTTTTCATCAGATAAATAGATAAATCTTTTCGCATCAGTTCTGAAGTCTCGTGTTTGTACCAGAACAACGAGGGTATTTCCAAAGCAGGATTCATGGACAAGGAAATATCCGGATGGCTGAAAGTCTGATACTGGAGGTTCAGATCACTGATTTTTCTGGAAAGTACGGTGTCGATTTCACTGAATCGATTGGATTGCAGATACAACGTTCGAAGATTAGGGAATCGGTTTGCAAAGGTGGAAATTTCACCCTTCATCGAATTGGCTCCAAAATTTAGGTAGGTCAGGCTATCACAACGATATTGATGCTCTTTCATCGCAAAAGCCAGGGTGTCCAATTTCCCACTCAGTTTGTTGTTGAACATGTTTAATGTTCTAAGATACGGCATGTTGAAAAGATCGGCTGGCAGCGACCCGTTCAGATTGTTCTGATTCAGGTCTATGGTTACAACCCGTCCTTTTTGGAAACCAACTCCGTTCCAATTGACGGCTATCAGCTTTTTGGTAGATAAATTCCAAGGCCTGATCCAATTTTTACCATCGGTATTTTCATAAACATGCTTTAACGCTTCAAACTCGGTGCTGTCCAGGACGTAATGTTTCAGGTGTAAGGGCTCGCTCAGCTTCGTATTGTTCAGCTCACTTATTTCAGGCATATTGAGCGCATAGTCCGCCACCACCATAAAGTTCGAGTATGGAACAGTATCCAATGGTAGTATTGCGTGAAAATCAACCTGATAGCTGCTGTCTGTTTTCAACATTCTCCAACCTTGTGAAGTGGCTAAAGCCAACTTGTTCTGCTGATTGATGCCGGAAACCAGATACAAACGGTCGCTCCAGTAAAAGCTATTGATCCTGCCTCCGGTGTTTCGGATAACAGCATGAACATCCACTGCTTCACCGGCGTATGCTTCTGCGTCTGAAAGGGTGAGACTTTCTACTGCCAAGTCTGGCAAACGACCAATATTGAAGGAATCTGCAACGCTCCAGATGGAGTCGCAGGTACTTTTGGCCAATATCCTCCATTTGTACGATTTGCCATAAATGCAATGACTGTTGTCTGTATACGTTCCTGTCCAGGCTCCGCTTATCAAAGGTTTTTCGGGCATCGAGGTGGTACTTTCCCATAAATACAGGTAGTAGAGTACGTTCCCCTGTGCTTTCCATCTGAAAGTGACGGTTGGTATCTCTATAATTGTATTACTGACGGGCTCCAGCAAGGTTGGTATTACGTAGATGGATGCCTGAACAACGTACTTTATTTCCTTTGAATAGAATACGTAATTATTACTCACCAATTGTATGCGATACGTCAGACTATCGGTGAAAGTGGTATCGTTCAAAAGGGTCATGGAGGGTATCCGTATGGTCCCGGAATCCAGTTGACCATTCAGATAAAGGGGCGTTTTAAGCAGCTTCCAGTTGATATTAAACTGATTTCCAATTACAGACATATCCACTACAGGAGTATTATGACCAGAGCAAATGACTATATCATTCAGTGCGAGCAATTCGGTCGGATTTAATTTCAGTCCGGAAAAGGCCATTTCCACTTTATCAAACCGGAAGTGAGTAGCTGTTTCAATAACGGTTTCAATATAAGGCCTATGCAAGGGCCCGGAGAAATCAAGAAGCGGAATGTTTTGTACACTGTCTGACAGGAACGTCAGAACAGGTCCATTCTTGCTCACTATTTTAGCAGCCAGTTGGCTGAAAAAAGCATGAAGGGTCGAATCCAAAGGGGTGTCAAATGTCTCACCGGTTTCCACCTGAATAAAGATGTTTCCTGTTATAGCACACCTGGAGAGGGTTTTAAACAGGTCAAAACCGGAGGTGAAATTTTTCACATTATTTTTATGCTTACTGAGGGAATAATAGCCTGACATTGTCCAAAGGTTTTCATTGGAAATATCAATGACCATCTTCAGTATTTTAGTATCAACACCGTCCGAAGAACTCAAAGTTACTTCATAAGAACCACCCGCTGCGTAGACATGCATCGGATTTTTTTCTGTGCTGCTCTGACCGTCTCCAAAATCCCAAAGAAAGGTCGTTGCATTCACTGAAGATAAATTAGTGAACAAGACCCGGTTTAAATAAATATCAGTATAAAAACTGGCATAAAGATTTGAAACCAAGGCAGTCACTCCGATGGAGCCATTAAGCACCGGACAACTGACCTGCCCGGAGGCAGTGCCAAGCGTTGCATTGCTGAATAGTACCGGATGGTTTGAGCCAGCCTCCCAATTGGTGGGCAGGGTCACGGGAACGGTCAGCAGGATACCGGATGTACCGGCAAATGGAGCCAAAGTATCGTGAGAAACGATAAACCGGAAGATATTGTTCCCCAGCGTATCGCACGTAAGCTTATGACCGTTACTTCGACTGGATAGACTGACATTCCGATAATCAACAAGGACACCCGTCGGAAAAGTCATCTCGAAATTTGCTGAAAGGATGTCTACGTTTTCGTTCTGGAGATATACCGGAAAGGCCAGGTTGCTGCCCAGTGCAGCGGTTTGTGTGATAGCCGACAAATTGTATTTAGCGGTTGTTCCCGGGTTGGGTTCCCCGGAACTTGACGGGTCGAAATGGTAACGGGCTGTCAGAGTGTCGTCCGCAGTTCCCATGGTATAATTCAGATTCGTACTTCCGGCAAATAAGGTATCTTTATGAAACCAGCCATCAAAAACGAAGTTTGTATTCGAGTATGCATACTGGGACATGGTTTCACCCTCCCCAATCTGCACACCACTTTCATTGGCGAAATAACCACCATTCGAAGGCTGAGCAATCATGTATAACCGGTGTTTGACTCCCTGATAATTGGGGTCACCCGGGTTTGAAGGATTGTATTCATACCTGGCTATTAGTTCAGCAGGTCTTTCTGGTATCAGAAAGCGGAAACTCAAAGCCGCACTTAAAAGGGAATCGCCTTCCCACCAGCCTTTAAAATTATATCCACTGACTCCGCTTGATGAAATAGTCACAGACTTTCCGCTTTCGTAGTAACCACCTCCATTGGTGGTACTGATAGCGGTCGGGACGGTGCCTAAGGAAAGAAGATACACCTGTCTGTATTCAAAATGAGCTGTCAGATGCACGTCTCTGCCCGGCATAGTATAACTAAAAGATGCGGCGCTGGAAATCACTGTCTCACCTTCTTTCCAGGAGATAAAAACGTAATGATCGTTGGATATCGCTGTAAGCGAAACCCTGTTTCCGGTATGATAATGTCCTTCCCCTGTCACACTTCCTGCCTGTACCGAATCGCAGCTAAGCGTAAGTGCGAAACCTGTTTCCGGTTCAGGAGGGTTGCCTGGATTGAAATCCGATGAACCCGAATGCGCAGACATGCTGCATAAAAGGAACATCGCGATTCCGGTTATGAATCGTTTCATACTTTTTAGGTATTAGAATACAACAGACTTGAATGTCTTTCCGGCCACTTTCACCAGGTAAACCCCTTTGTTAAGTGATAGTTGCATGTGAGCGTTTGGTGCTATCCATTCTTTTATCAGTAAGCCATTGAGTGAAAAAACAGAAACTTTGTTTCCAGGCTTAGTGGCTATGTTGATTGTTCCGCTGGTACACCAAACGTTGGTTAGACTCAAATCATTGGATTCCAGCTTAGTCGGAATATTCAGGAGATTTATTTCAAACCGATCGTTGAAAGTGCCCTCGGCTGTAGTAAACTGATAACTTTGTTCGTTGAGTGTCGTTTGTTTCTGAAGCAACTTATCAGTAAGTATCACGTTTTCTCCGTCTTTTGTCAGATCCGGAGCAGCCAGAACATACGAACCTGCTTCTCCAATATAACAACCCAGACGAATCACACCGCTACCCAATGGACGTTCATTAATGGCGTACTTTTCACCATTTTCATCCAACGTGTAAAGTTGTGGTACCTGTGTCTGGCCGCTCATAAACTTGCAAGCATCCGACTCGAGTTCATACGAAATACTGGCATTCGGATTGATGACCAAGCGGCATTTATCCATATAATTTTCATTACTGATGCTCAGATTGATCAACGTCCGGTCAACAGCAGAACTGAGTCGAGTCATGGTATGATTCTCAGCTATGATCTGATAGGTTATCTGACGTCCCTGAACCGGAAAGGTAAGTTGGCTCAGATCATTCGGTTTCTGTACGAAAAATGCTTCGTAAGGTTTAAGTGCGTATTGGTCGTCCGTCCTTGAAAGAGCCTTGTAAGTTTTATAACGGTTGTCCCAAACGGTTATCGGAGCCATGATCTCCATGTAAAAGATATCATAGAATGCAGGGTATGGATTTCCCATAAAGTTCCAGTTCTTGTTGGCTAAAGTTGTTGAAGCATATTCTTTCAGAGGGAAGTTTCGGTTTTCAGAGGCAAAAACCTGATTTTTGCTTGCTTCTTTTGGCACAACGTTTAGCTCGGACGCAACACTGCATTGATAGATGTAACCTTCACCGGCTTTGAGTATACTGTCATTGGTCATCGTTTTCCAGCTGCTTCCGGCACCGTTCACTGCGCGGGAGGCACCGTCGTATTTACGGAAAACAAATTGAGCACTGTTGTTGATGGACAAAGAATCCACCGCCACATCGAATGGGAAAGTCAGATAATACCAATTCCCTGAATTTGCGGATAGTCTGATATTCACCTGATCGGCTGTTATAGCGTTGCATTCACTGATCATTTCGGCATAATAGGGTGAATAGTTGGTGTACCCATAACTATAATCCCAGCAATTGTTCAGTGTAGCAGTCAGGGTAAACAGTTTGTTGGTGAAAGGTGCATTCCCCCGTACGGTAAGTGAACCTTGGTTAAGGATGGTTACATTTGGTTTCCCTACTGGTCTGATATTATCAGACAAAACAAGGTCTGCAGAAATCGGTAAGTCTTTTATTTCATTATTGACGGTATAAATTGGGTAAAATGAACTCCAGATGTTGGCCTGTTTGTAAATATTTGATGTCCAGAAGGGCACTGTCAAAGAGCATATTGTTTTATCGACTGAATTAAATGGATCGGAAGATAAGACCGGAGGTGTAGGTTGTTCACAACGCACATTTCTTAAAGCCGTACAATATCCAAAAGCACTGCCTTCAATGCTGCTTAAAGCGGCAGGAAGAAAAATGGAATCCAATGGACAATAGCCAAAGCACCAGGAACCCAGACTGGTCAGTTTATCAGGAAGAATCAGATGACTGATGTTGTTTGAATAAAAGGCATAATCATCCACATAAGATATATTTTCTGAAAGTTTCAAATTTTCGATGGCACAATCGTAAAATGCATGATTGCTTATATAAGCGGGGCCACCGGAATCAGGGAATGTCACATTCTTTAAGATGTTACAACTGTAAAATGTCGAATAATTGATTTCACCAAGATTCGCCGGTATATTGATTGATTTCAACTTGTAACAATAAGCAAAAGATTCAGGCCCCATATAAGTCAAGGATTGAGGCAAAGTAATATTTTCCAGCGAGGAGCAGTTGTAGAAACTTTGGTAACCCATACTGGTAATTCCTTCAGGTAAATAGACAGACACCAGGTTATAACAATATTGGAACGTATAATCCGGGATGGAAACTATTTTTTTTGGAATGCGTATCGATACCAACGTCGCGCAACCGTAAAAGGCTCTTGTCCCAATAGAGGTTAAGCTATCCGGCAGAAGGATTTCCAACATCAGATTTTTATCCTTGAATTGATTGTCTGGAATTTGTGTCAGTTGGGCATTTTGAATATTCAATGAAACAAGTGAAGTAATGCTTTGTTTAATCACATTCAGGTCGGTTGTGTTCATCGGCCCTGTAACTTTAAGTTTATGAACATCTTTCAGATAAAGCGAAGGATATTTTTGCAGGATTGCATCACCCAGTGTACCAGCACTTGTTAAAGTAATATCGGCAAATGTAAGGCTATCGCCACCAATAATCAGGAAGCTTGACCATGCACTTTTATACGCTGCAACAGATGAAACAGGAACAAATACGATTTTGAGGTTTCCTAAACTGGACTGATCGTAAAGCGAAGGTGGTGTTGATGCCAACGATTTACAGGTATAATAGCCACAATTATTGAACGCAATATATCCTATGTAGGTCAAATATTCCGGTAAAACCAGTTGTCCTTTTAAGGCATTGCAATCTCTGAAGGCGTAATTCCCTATTTGAGTCAGACCAACCGGAAAAACGATAGAATCCAGAGAGGAACAATAGCTAAAGACGCCATCGTCAATATCTGTCAGATTGCCTGGCAGTTTAACCATTTTCAGAGAAGAACAATCGCTAAACGCATAGGTTCCAATCTGAGTAATAGTTGATGGAAATAGTAAGGAGTCTAATTTACTGCAATATTGAAAAGCATTATTCCCGATACTTTGGGTAAAGCTTGGAAGGTTTAATTTTTGCAGAGAATTACAATTGTAGAAGGCATATCCACCAATATTGATTAAGTTTTCCGGAAGCTTCAGGAAGTTTATGGACGAACAATTGTAAAAGACATTATCGGTGATCGTTGGAAAATTTGTCGGTAAAACCACCGTTTTTAATGCTCCGCAATCCCTGAATGCGAAACTTTGCATGGAAGTCAGATAATTTGGTAAAATAACTGATTTTAAGGAAGAGCAGTACCCGAATGCCTCATATCCTATGCTCGTTAAAGTAACAGGAAGTGCAATTGAATCCAGAGACGAACAATGAGAGAAGACGTAGTTGTTTATGGAATTGAGTTTGGCTGGCAACCGGACTTGCTGCAGCGACGTACAATTGTAAAAGGTTGATTCATTGATTGTCGTTAGCGTATCTGGAAAATTGACCGATTTCAGACCTGTGCAATTCCGAAAAACATTATCGGAAAGGGAAGTAAATCCTTTCGGAAAGGACATTGACTGTAGTCCATAACAATTCTCGAAAGCGTGATAATAAATACCACTCATTTTTGCCGGCAAAATAAGTGAATCCAGCAAAGTGCAGTTTGCAAATCCATAATAGTATATTGACCGTAAACTATCTGGTAATATCACCCTTTTTAATGAAGAGCAACCGTTAAAGGCGCTCGTACCAATAATCGTTATTTGCTTGGGCATTCTAACCCGAACAAGCGATTTTTTACCGTTGAAAGCATCATTCTGAAAATAATTAGAGCTATAAATGGCCTCCGACAGATCCAGATTAGCCAGCAGAGGTAAGTATGAACGTAAATAGTTGATATCCGCGCTATTCAAGTATCCTGTCAATTTAAGACTGACAACCAAAGCTGCCTGTCCTGCAGGCAGAATATTGGAGAGATAACCGGCACCCGGAACATCGATAATCAGGTTGGTAGGATCTTCAGTCGTATTCGCCGAAGCCTTAACCCTCTCATTGCTAATAGAATTCAAAACTTGTGAAAGGCCAGTCGTGAGTGAAAACCCCAAAACCAGGACCAAAAAAGAGAAGCGCTTTTTCATAGTCTATTGAATTTGGATGAATAATTCTAAGAAAGTGCCAAGGGGTGGACACAGTAATTTTGAGAAATTGACAAAGCGTAATATAGTTAGTAAATAACAAAAAAAGCTAAAAAAAGTTTACGATACTCTTTAAAAAATTCCTTTTCCAGGAAAAAAGGAGTCGCTTTTTGGTTCAAAAAACATTCAGGATACGTATTAATGAAGTAAAAAATAGCTTATTTATCGATAAATGTAGTTACTTTGTATGATTGAAACTTTACGAAAAAATAATTTACGATTGATCCATCTCTTAAATAAAATGGTATTAACCAGATAAGTACAAGCAAAGTTTTCTTCAGATTATTCAAAGGCTTCATGAAGCAACCTCCTTTTAAATTAATCTTCCTCTTTCTTTGTTTCTGTACCAGTTTACAGGCGCAAGTAAAAGGTATTGTCATAGATTCAATATCCGGAAAACCTTTATCCAACATTTTTGTCTATTACGACAACAGCAACGAAAGGGATATCACGGATGAAAAAGGCCAATTCTGGATAAAATCGCAGATGGAATTGAATCAATTGACTTTTTCAGCCGTAGACTACGTAAAAAAAGTGGTACCTGTGGAAAAGAACAGCGAATTAATCATCATCAGGCTTGCACCGAAAGTGATCCGATTGAGTGAAATCATTGTCCAAAAAGGGAAACGCCAGAAATACTCCAGAAAAAACAATCCTGCCGTTGACCTGATGCAGAAAGTCATTGATAGCAAGACTACCCATGAAATGGAGGAGAATGAGAACTATCAATTCTGTAAAAGTCAAAAGTTCACACTGGCACTGGACGATGTCACCGATGAAAAACTCAAACAGGGCATTTTTAAGACCATGCCCTTTCTGAAAAACCACGTCGTAATAAGTCAAGAAACCGGCAGGCAAATACTTCCGTTAACAACGTTGGAAGAATTTTCCAGAACGATTTATTCCAAAAAAAGGAACAGCAAAAAAAACGTTATTCTGGATACACAAAGCAAAGGCATCAGCAAACTCTTCTCCTCCAGAAAGGTAGTGAGTACCGTTTTTAAGGACTATTTTTCAGATATAAACATCTACGACGACGAAATCCGTCTTTTTCAATCCCATTTTGTCAGTCCGATTTCCACATACTCAGCCTTGTCTTTTTACAAGTATTTTATTCTCGATACGGTGAAAATTGATGCCAGATACGACTGCATTCACCTGGCCTTTTATCCACAGAATGTCCAGGATTTTGGCTTTAAAGGAGACCTCTATGTCTTGAATGATTCTTCCTATGCCGTAATCAGATGTCTGATGGATCTGCCTCAGAAATCGGGTGTGAACTTTATAAATAATCTGAAGATCATGCAGGATTATGAACGCTCAGAGGATGGAAAATGGTTGTTGAAAAAGGACGACATGATTACTCAGATATACCTCGATCAGTCCCTGCAGATGTTGCATTTGCAAAGAAATACGAGCTACGGTGGATACAGTTTTCAGCCCATACCCGATACCGAGTTTACAAAGAAGGAAGCGCCTTTGACCGAAATTGAAAACTTACACCTTAGTGAACCAAAAAACCCTATGGACTTGTTTATGGACAGTCTGGAACAGACCCGCGGATTCGATCAGTTTCTGTTTGCCACCAGATTGTTGTCAGAAAACCTGATTGGATTTGGATTAAAAAACTACAAAAGCACCGTGGATTTTGGGCCGGTCACTTCCCTGATATCCCAAAACTACATAGACGGACTTCGACTCCGCGCAGGTTTGCAAACAACAGCCCTGTTTCATCCGCAGCTTTTTCTAAAAGGCTATTATGCGTATGGATTTAAAGATCAGCGTTCCAAGTATATGGCCAAGGCAGAATATTCCTTTAACAAAAAGAAATATGTGCCCGACGAATATCCCAAAAACAGCCTTTCAGCCTCGTATCAGTACGATGTTTTTTCCCCGATGGACCAGTACCTGAACACAGACAAGGACAATCTTTTTGTATCGTTCAAAACGTCGGCCATCGACCAAATGTCCTACATCCGGTCTATCCGGCTAAAATACGAACTGGAACCCACCGTAGGCCTGATGACTTCGGCAGAGCTGAATGTAAGTAACGACGAGCCGGCCGGGAAACTATTCTACCTCAGAAACGATGGAAACAGTACCTTGATTCACGACATCAACACCAGCCAGGCTACCTTTTCGCTGGAATACGCCCCCGACAAAAATTACATCACCTCCAAAAAAGGCCGCTTCCCCATTTCCAAAGATTATTACGCTCTCAGCTTCTCACACTCCACAGGCTTTAAAGGTTTTATGGGAAGTGACTACAGCTCCAACCTGACCCAATTGGGTTTCAAAAAACGGTTCTGGTTCTCCTCCTGGGGGAAAATAGACCTGAACGTCAAGGCAGGAGTGCAGTGGAACAAAGTTCCTTTCCCCTTGCTTATCGTGCCAGCAGCCAACTCCTCCTACTATACTCAGAACGGTACCTTCAACCTGATTCAAAACATGGAATTCCTCAATGACCGCTTTGCTTCCATCGATGTCCTGTACGATTTCAATGGAAAAATATTGAACCGCATACCCTTGCTGAAAAAGCTTGAATGGCGGGAAATCATTCGTTTTAAGTCGCTGAACGGCTTTTTGACCAATAAAAATAATCCTTTACTGAACGCCGGAGACCGAGATTTATTTCTTTTCCCGATGCGTAACGGAAATCAAACCAACATTCTGATGTATCCCCAAAAGCCCTACATCGAAATGAGTGTTGGCATCCACAATATCTTTAAGTTTCTGCAGGTGGAATATGTGCGTCGATTGACATACCTTGACACCCCGGATGTAAAAAAACAAGGGATACGGTTTTCATTTGTTTTTATGTTCTGATAAATTGTATTTAAATTTCCCTGAAAAATGAAATCGTACGCTCTATTTTCTTTTATAGTACTGATCACCATTGAAGCCTCAGCCAAATCTTTTTCAAGAGGTCAATCTTTTGGACATGAAGCGGATGCCTATTCCGTACTTCCTTTTGAAAGGGATTCCAAAATTTCAGATTGGTTTGAAGTTGTCCACAAAACAATCGATTTTCCGTTTAACACCTATTTTGAAGGTTTACGAACACCTCCCCACCAGGATTTCTCTTGGGGCAAATTTGGCCATCGTCTCTTTTTCCACTGGGGGTTTAACAGTAAACCCTGGAGCCCACAAGTGGAAGAAAGGGTACAGGAATGTCACTGGGATGTCCATACCATCGCTCTGTTCAAACAAAAGCTGATCAACGAGCAAGCCAGAAGGAATCGGTTGGTCATGGAGAATACGAGCCTTACGTTGCATTTAGGCATGTCCGGACAAATGCGTGAATATACCAATGGATTTGCCAGCCTCCTGTACGATACCCACCTGCTTGGCGATTATTCCACCACAAAAAAAGCACCGCTACAAAATCTCAACTATGTGATTGATGATCTGAAAGTTTCCTTGTTTAAAAAATTGAAGGGCGGCAATGAAGCATTAAGGATAAACAAGAAATTGGAAGCCACAAAGTCTCTGTATGCCGATCCTAAAATCCGGGCAGAAAAGGTGCTGGAGATCCTTCAGAATAATGTGCCGAAGATGATTCTAAATGCTCAGAATGGGTATTTCAGAAAACATTTCGAAAAAAACGGGATAGGAATGAAGGTGGGACTATAAGGAGCAAAAGCCGGGTACACGCTGGTTATCGTGGATGAGTGATTTAATGCTTACCTTTGTTTCAAAATTCAACACTATGAATGCTTTTCCCCTTTTTCTACAAAAATATAAAAAGTTCTTCTACATTATATTGTTGCTTCTCTGCCTGCTTCCCATGGTATCTCCCCCCATTGCCCTGCTTGCAGGGCTGATTTTTGCCCTGAGTTGTGGACAGACTTTTCCCCATTTCAATAAAAAAATGTCCAAATATTTATTGCAGGGTTCGGTTGTCGGTCTTGGATTCGGGATGAACCTACAGCAAGCTTATGCCTCCGGCAAAGACGGCATGGTGTTCACCATCGTCTCCGTAGCGGGAACCTTACTATTGGGATCATTTATCGCCAAAAAGCTAAGCGTTGACACGAAAACCGGCTATCTTATCAGTACCGGAACAGCCATTTGCGGTGGAAGTGCCATTGCAGCCGTTGGTCCCGTCATCAAAGCCAACGACGGGCAAATGTCTGTGGCGCTCGGAACTATTTTCATCCTGAACGCCATCGCACTTTTCTTATTTCCTGTACTCGGCCATCTTTTCGGGTTAAGCCAACACCAGTTCGGACTCTGGTCGGCCATAGCTATTCACGACACCAGTTCTGTAGTCGGGGCAGCCTCAGCCTATGGTAAAGAGGCTCTCCAGGTGGCAACCACGGTAAAACTGACCAGAGCCTTGTGGATCATTCCGGTCGCTTTCGTTACATCGCTCTTGTTTAAAAATAAGTCTGAAAAGATGTCGATACCCTGGTTTATCTTCCTGTTTATACTGGCTATGATCGTCAACTCGGTCTTTGATTTGCCGGCTAACCTGACAAGTGGTCTAGTACTGGTAGCACGCAAGGGTTTGACACTTTCCCTCTTTTTTATTGGAGCCTCGCTCACCAAAAGTGTTTTTAGAAGCGTTGGCGTACGTCCAATGATACAAGGCGTACTGATTTGGATCATCATCAGTGTCGGGTCACTTTCGTACATCTATTTCATCTCAAAATAAGAACCATTTTAAACGGAAAAAGAGTGTCAAAAAGTCAACCTTTTCGACACTCTTCCTTCACTAAAACTATTAATCAATCTAAGCCAAGAAAAAACACTATCTTTTTTGCGCCGACAAAGAAACGGTGACCGTTTTCTTCTGTGTCCACTCCCCGGAAAAAGTACCGTCAGATGTAACAATACAAACTTGATAGTTCCTGTGCGCATTCGTTAATTTTCCTTCTCTGCCTTTTATCTGAATCTTCACCGAAGATCCTTTTTGCATGGCGGTTATATCCGAAAGCAAATAGTTGCCTTTCTGATATTGAAAGCCATCACCGGCATCTTCATACAAAACACCTTTGGCCATCCCATGCTCATCCAGAGAAACCATCAAGGTCAACGAGTCCAGGTTGTACTGAGTGGTATTCTGTATGATTTTCCCCAATGGAATAATGGCACCGCCTTTGATTTTAACATCGGGTTGATAGCGATCCGTCTGACTGTTTTCGCCGGCAATGGAAGCCGTTCTCCAGATTCCTTTGGGCAAAGCCGGATTGACAGCCCATTTCGGTACAACAAGCAAATCGTTTCCAACTAAAAAAGCCTGCTGTTCCTTCCTCAGGGTTGTATCACTGGCATCGGCAAAAAAGACAGGCCGCATCACCGGTAATCCGTTTTTGGTTGCTTCCCGGAACAACGTGTAAAAGTAAGGCAATAAACGATACCTTCTGTTCAAAGCCACGCGAGAAACGTTTTCAATTTCAGGACCGAATGCCCATGGTTCTTTATTGTTTGTGCCACTATTCGCATGTCCTCTCATGAAGGGGAAAAACGCCCCCACGGAAATCCATTGTCCAAACAACTCCGGAGAAGTATTTCCCGAATAACCACCCATATCAGGTCCACTGAATGCCTGTCCGGACAAACCCAGATTCAAAGTCATCGGGATGGATAATTTCATGTGTTCTTCGGAAGCAATGTTATCTCCAGTCCAGGTTGCTGCATAGCGATGACTCCCTAAAAATCCGGAACGGGAAAGAATAAACATGCGCTTCTCGGGCTGCACTTCCTGAATGCCATCGTGCGAAGCTTTTAACATCAACATGCCATAGACGTTGTGGTAACGAAGGTGGGAGCCTGCCAACAGGTTTCCACCACCCCGATGCCAATTATCTTCAGGCATGGAACCGTTCGGGCCGTCAAATACAGAAGGTTCGTTCATATCGTTCCAAACGCCATCGATGCCTGTCGCCATGAAATCTTTAAAAAGTCCACTCCACCAGGATCGCGTTTCAGGTCGTGTAAAATCGGGAAAAGCACATTTTCCAGGCCATACACTTCCATTAAATTCGTTGCCATCTTTGTTTTGCACCCAATGATTGCCTTTGCTGCCTGAGTCATAGACAAAATACCCTTTCTCAGCCTTCACACCCGGATCGATCATCCAAATGGATTTAAATCCTTTTTGATGCAAATAGTCGTTGACCGATTTGGGATCTGGCATTTTCACTTTGTCAAAAGTAAAAATCTTGAATTTATCCATGTAGTCAATATCCATCCAGATCACATCGCAAGGAATATTCTTCAGGCGAAAAGTATCGGCTAAACATTTAATGCGCGTGTCCGGTACATACGAAAAACGACATTGCTGGTAACCCAGTGACCAAAGTGGAGGCATTTCCATTTTTCCGGTCAGGTCTGTCAAGGTTTTGATAACCTCTTGCGGGGAATCACCTTTCAGGATCAGGACACGGAAAGCCGGACCGTCAGAGACAAAGCGAATGCTATCGGTAATGACTATCTGCTGCTTCCAGGTGTTGTCAGCAATAATGCCGAAAGCGGTGCCGTCAGCATTTACGCCCAATACCCAAGGGTGACTCTGATAGAGGCGTTTGCCATTGTCTGCCAGGTAATTGAAATTATCCGTATTCCAGAGCTTCGTGCAACTGTTGTTACGCAACAACGTTCCAGTTGTTTCTCCGGTTCCGTAAAGACTTGTTCCTTTCGAAATGGGCAAAGCTGCATAGCTTTTGCCCTCTTTCGAATAAAAAACAGGTTTCAGTCCCCAATTCTCCGGGATGTCACCAAGTACTTTCGGCTCCTTAAGCAAGGCAAAAGAAGGTTGATGTGCTTCAGCTACGTAATTCTCAGGATAAAAAATAGATACCTTATTGGCAATAAGTTTATCTGATTGGTCGGTCGAATACGAACATTCAATAAAACCAATTGTCAACAGACAAATAAGCAAAACCTTTTTATTCACTAGATTCTTTTAATTAAAGTGTACAAAACAAATCAACGAGACTGCACTTCTTACAATTTTATAAACTTCTCGGTTTTTTGCTGACCGTCAGAATAAGCTACCGTAATGAAATAAACACCAGATTGAAGGGAAGAAACATCGACAACACCATCAGTAGGAACAGCCGAAAGATTGATCAGAGTCTGGCCTGTTTCGTTGACAATAGTCAGAGTTGCACTATTTTCAGCAATAGAAACCTTTAGACTTTCTTTTACGGGATTTGGATAGATGACCAAAGCATCATTTTCTACGTCAGATAAAGCGGTGGTACAATCTGTAGCAACCAGTGCATACATTCCATTTTCAGCGTCGTAATCACCAAAATTGAAACAAGTGGAAGATTCCACATAGGTATCCGTCAATTTTTCATCAGCATCCGGATTGTTAAAGATGACATTGACCCCATTGATGGCACCGTCAAAAGTATAGGAGTACCATCCGTCCGTTTCAGTCAAAGCTGTCCCGGGCCATCCGCCTACTGGTTGGAAGGTTGTTTCACCTACAGCATAATAGGCATAAATATAGATACCGTTCCATGCTGTCGGTTTATGGACCCTTACAACAATACCTCCTTCTGAACAGGCTACCGCGTTCAGGTCGTATTCAATCCCACCTGCATTTTTAACATCCGGAGACTGTAGACACATATCGGAGGTTACATTGAGACTGACTGTTTGTTCACCGTCACCACCATTGTTGAAAATTAAGTTCGCACCGGTAAAAGCTGCATCGAAAGTATACGAGTACCAACCATCGGTTAGTGTAAGGGCTGCACCCGGCCAACCACCCAATGCTTCAGGTCCCCAGGTATAGAGACTCACTTTCGTCCAGCTGGCTGGCGCTTTAAATTTTACTGTTATTTGAGCGGAAACCAATGTTGTCACAAGTAAAAGGACAAACAACATAATAATGTTTAATTTTTTCATGTTTAACTAATTTAAAGGTTGATAATTAGGATTAATAATTGGTATTTATTGTGGAATTTATTTCAAAACCACATAGGAATAAGGTGCTAATGAAAGCTTCGTATTTAAAGTCACAGAACTACCTGAATAAGCATCACTCCAGGTCGTATTGGCCAAGATGGAAGGCAAGTTGTAACTGATTGTTGTTTTACGCATATTGATGAGTACAAGCACCTTTTCTGTACCTGAAATCTTGGTGAAAGCACAAACATCGTCGCTGTTGTAGGTCGTTAAAGTTCCCCTGCGAAGGGCAATGCTGCTTTTCCAGAAAGAAATAATTTTTTTGTACTCAGCAAGCATAGGCTTGTTTAAAGTCCAGTCAATCGAAGATGTGGCAAAGGGAAACGTCAATTGATTGGGGGTACCAACCTCTTGTCCGTTGTAAATCATAGGGACACCTTTCATATAGGCTGCCGCAACAAAGGCCGACATAGAACCGGCAGCTCCTCCAAAAAGAGTCAGTGGCGTTCCGTCCGAGCTGTTTACATCGTGATTGGTGATGTAACGCACTACTCTGTTTGCATCGCTGGCACCCGTATATTCAGTCGTGTTAATCCTGTCAAGATTGGTGACCGACACATCGGTGCTGCCATAAATAGACTTTAACTGTCCGTAAAAACCCATCCCGAACGTATAGTTAAAACCTTCGGTGAAATGCCGGCTTTGAGTCCCTTCAGCAAGCATCAGCAATTTATGAGTCGAAATCTGTTCCAGAGAATCGATGGCTTGTGTCCAAAAAGAGGTGGGAGGACCGTCTGCATAATCGCATCGGAATCCATCACAATTTGCCGCGAAAACCCAATATTTCATAGCCTTTATCATAGCTTTTCGCATGTAATTGTTGTCAAAATTGAGTTGAGCCACGTCCGTCCAACCCGTTGGGCTTACAATATTCCCGGATGCATCTTTTTTATACCAGTCGGGATCTTCTGTTATCCACGCATTGTCCCAGGAAGTATGATTGGCCACCCAGTCCAGAATAACGGCCATTCCCCTGTTATGAGCACCATCAATTAAACTCCTTAAATCGGTGAGGTTGCCAAATTCCGCATTCACACCTTTATAATCCTTGACACAATAGGGAGAATTGACCGATTTCAATAGTCCAACCGGATAAATAGGCATCAGATAAATCACATTGACTCCCAAATTTTTAATCGAATCAAGGCGGAAAATAACCCCCTGAAAATTGCGGGTGGCACTAAAACAGCGAATATTCACCTGATAAATCACGGCATCCCTTACATCAGGCACCTCCGAAAAAGGCGTACCATACTGCACGGTGTCCGGATCTGCGATAACAACAACTGGCGGTTTTCCTGTCGTTATATCTTCAGGGGAGGGACAGCTACTTAAAAGAATGGAAGAAATTAACAAGGATCCGATCGTAAACCCTTTTCCCAAAAATCTGGACATTTTAAAATGCATATATTTTTTGCTATTTAATATAACCCGTGTTTTGCACCAGGTTTGTATTGGTATTCAAAGCAGCAGTCGGGATCGGGAAAAGTGTCCAATGATCGTCCACTGCAGGAGCCAAGTCGTGAGCAGTTGTAAATGTTCCGAAACGAATCATATCCTGACGACGATGACCTTCCCACGACAATTCAAAAGCCCGCTCGTTGTAAATATCATCCAAGGTAGGATCGGCAGCCAAACCCGTCAGACCGGCACGTACCCGGACAGCATCAATCAAAGGTTTTGCCGTTGACGCCGAATTGGTGCGAACCAAACATTCTGCTTTCATCAGTAAGATATCAGCATACCGATAAATGGGAAAATCATTGGAAGCCCCACCACTGTTCATCGTACCGGCAGGCCAAAATTTCTGGTTTCTGATGCCGCCATTGCGGGATGCCCCTGGATTGTCCAGGTTGGTTACAGTAGTCGAATACGTAATAAAACCAGCAGTAGAGTGCATTCCGTAAGGATTTGCTCCATATCGGAACTGGCGTTTGCGAATATCGTTGTCACTAAATTTATTGACATAACCCTCCGGACAAATAGTCCCGTTCCATCCCGTGTATCCGAACATTCTGGTAGCATCGGTGCCACCAAAGCTTCGTATGGTAAAAATGTTTCGTCCTATCTTATCCACTTCCGTGTAAATAGCCAAAATAGTTTCGTCACCCGGACAAACATCTCCAAACAGTTCGAAATATTTAAAGCCAAGTACATTCGTTGCATCTGCAACCCCTGAATGAAGTGAATAACCACCCTTAGTAACGGTATCGCAAGCGGCAATACATTCGTTCCACTTCGCTGTACCCGTATAAACTTCTGCATTCAGGTACAGTTTGGCCAGAAAAGCATATCCTGCCCACTTATTAAAACGGCCGTAATAATCTCCACCTTTTACCGTTGAAAGCAGGCCTAAATTGTCTTTCAATTCGCTTTCCACAAAAGCAAAAATCTCTTCTCTGCTTTTCTGGGGCATTTTATCCACCGTGATGTTGTTTTCTGTATAAAAGGGTACACTGCCAAAATCATCCATCAACAGGTAATAGAAAAAAGCCCTCAACACTTTAGCCTCAGCAATTTTAGAGGGATCTGCTTTGGCATCGACCAAAAGCTCAACAGCCAGATTGGCTTTGTAAACTGATGAATAAAGCCAGTTCCAGGTATTGGTCACTAATTCATGAGTAGGTAGCCATGTCCTCAGATAAAGTTCTGAAAAGGTCAGCTGCCAGTCACCTGTGGTACGGTGCGGAATCACCTGTTCATCCGTTGACATGCAATTCAAATCGTACCATCCGTTGTCTGCGCCGGCATAACCAACCCCATTCCAGTTACCGGGTATTTGCGAGTACACATTTGCAAGTGCTGCATTGGTTCCTACAGACGTTGCATAAAAATCTTTTGCTATATATTTGTCGTAAACCATTTCGTCTACATTGGTACAGCCTTGAAAGACCAGCAAAGCCAGAAAAGCTACCGCTATTAATTTTTTCATTTCGATCTGATTTTATTGGTTATTTAAAAGTGATGTTCAAACCCACGGAGAAAGTTCTGACACGTGGATAAATACCGAGGTCTGTCCCGGACTGACTGCCGCCATTGGTATTCAACTCCGGATCAAGACCCGAATACTTGGTGAATAAAGCCAGGTTGGTAGCCGTAAAAGACAACCGCAGGTTTTCGATGTGTTTCAGGTTTTTAGTACCAAACCGATAGCCCAAAGTCAAATTGTCAAATCTCAGGAAGTCGCCTTTTTCCAACCAAAGATCGGAGGCATATTTTGTCGTAAAAAGACCCTGTTCTATAGCACTGGCTAACAGATTGGATTTTCCCAATTTCTCAAAATAACTGAAATCCGATTTAATCTTGTTGTAGATCATATTACCACCCGATCCACGGAAAAGCATGGATAAATCAAATCTTTTGTAACTGAACACCGGTGAAAAAGCATAGGTGTATGTGGGCAAAGCTGAGCCTGCATTGTAACGGTCTTTGCTTTCGTTTCCACTGTCAATGGTACCATCATCATTTAAATCAACAACTGTTTCCGCATTGCTGGCATCTTTTCCCTCGTGTTTGAGAATGTAATACGACCCAATGGGCTGGCCCTTTACTAAATAGCTGTTATACCCCCAGGAAACATAGTTTGTATTAAGTGGAATACCGTTTAGTTCACCACTCAATTCCAGAATTTTATTTCTCATCAGTGATACATTTCCATTCATTGAAAAATTGAAATCTTTCGATCTAATGATTTCCAGATTGAGGCTAAAATCAATTCCTTCGTTCAAAAGACTACCTACATTTGCGTAAACACTGGAGTAAGGATAAGGAGGCTGAGGTACACTGTAATTGAATAAAAGATTTTTTGTGGTGGAACTATACGCGTCTACAGATCCTGAAATCCGGCTATCCAAAAAAGCAAAATCTACACCTACATTCTTTTGCAACCTGGTTTCCCAACGCAAATCGGCATTTTCATTCTGAGTGATGGCTATGTTCGTAATTTCACTCCCTGCAAAATAGGTTTGACCCGAAGCACTGACCAATCGCACGGAATTCTGAGGACTTAAACCTTGTTGATTACCCGTAACTCCATAACCGGCACGCAGTTTCAGGTCGTTCAGGAAGCTAAAGCCTTTCATAAAAGACTCCTCACTGACTCTCCAGGCTAAAGAGGCTGAGGGAAAATTTCCCCATTTATGATTGGCTCCAAAAACGGAAGAACCATCTCTACGCATACTTATCGTTAACAAATAGCGATCCAGGTACGAATAATTTACACGTCCCAGAAAGGAAATCAGTTTCCGATCGTTTTTGTAGGAAGAAATATCACCGGCCAGTACCTTCGAAAAATCTCCAAGTTGTAAAGCATTGTAGGTCGTTGCATCACTCAAAAATCCTTTCATCTGCGAAAAGTTTCCGTTGTAGCTTTGTTTTTGCCACTCATAAACAGCAATACCGTCTACATGGTGCCCACCAAAATCCTTTTTAAAGTTGATACTTAAGTCGCCCAACTTTTCATCCTGATGCCAATTGTTGATATTTGCAGTTCCCTTTTGGTCAATGGCACTGGTCAAGGTAGAAGATGCAGGCATATAATAACCGGCATTCCCGTCCAGCTTACGCCAGGAACCAAAAGCTTCCAGAGTCAGACCTTTTAAAACTTCCAAACTAGCTCTGCCACTTCCGAAGGTATTGTTGATGGTCTGGTCGTTGGTCACTTCCTGAGCCACTGCATATGGATTGATGTACTGAAAAACATTTTTATCGGTGAAATAACTGCCGTCACTGTTTAAAACAGGATCGGTTGGTCTGCTCACATAGGCATTGCTGATCAGGTTGGAGGTAAAATCAGCACGTCCGATGCTGGAAGGACTGCCTTGCTTTTGAACAGTGGCACTGCTTAGATTTACAGAAATAGTTAACTTGTTGTCTATCAACTTTTGGGTAGCCTGCAATCTGGCTATGTAATTGTCATTTTTTGAATTTATGACCATCCCTTTTTGCATAATACCAGACAGAGAAGCACGATAATTGAACGTATCTGTGCCACCACCTACTGCCAGACTGTGGTTTTGGGTGATACCGTTTTGAGTCAAAAGATTGTACCAATCGGTCGTTGCGCCATAATCCTCCGTCGAGGGCACACTCCACAACGGAGCCTGTTCGCGCCATTGAGCAGCAGTGAACATATCCAGTTTATTGGACAACATATCCACAGAAACATTGCCGCTGTATTCCACCTTGGAAATACCGGCCTTACTTTTCTTGGTAGTCACCAAAATGACACCGGCAGCACCTCGTGAACCATAAATGGCTGTAGCAGAAGCATCTTTCAGAATATCCACCGATTCAATTTCATCGGGTGGAAGTTGATTTAACAATTCCAGATTGCCCTGGATGCCATCCACTACCACCAACGGATCATTTCCACCACTCAATGACGTGATACCTCTGATCCGGACACTTGGCGTTGCCCCTGGTTCACTTCCCATTTGGGTAATGGTGACACCGGCTGCCCTGCCTGCAATCTGTTGAAGCGGATTGGTCGTAGGCCCTTTTGTAAGATTTTCATTTGAAATACTGGAGACTGCTCCTGTCACATCTTTTTTTAGCATGGAGCCGTATCCCACAACGACCACTTCCTGAATCGCTAAATTGTCTTCTTTAAGAATAAGGATAGATGGGATATTGTTTGCAGAGTTTTCAATGGATTTATACCCTGTAAAACTAATACGGATGGTGGATGACTCTCCGGTCACTTTCAACACGAAGTTTCCATTCTGATCGGTGATCGTGCCGTTATTGGATCCAATTTCAAAAACACTGACACCGGGTAAGGCGGCATTTTGTTCATCCAGCACTTTCCCTTTGAACGTGTATTGCCCTTGGGCAAACAGGGTTATTCCCATAAAAAAGAATAAGGTGCTGAAAATTAATTTCATTTTCATACGTATAGATTTAGGCGGTTATGGTACAATCAAATACTTACCCCTGAGACGGAAACGTTTTTCTGTCGGGATCAGGTTTTAACGGTGGCAAATATATGCTCTTTGTTAAAGAGTTGTAATATAGGCAACTCATTAGGTACGGCAATAGACTTTATAAAATGATTTAACACACTGAAATACAACAAATAAGGCATCCAATTGGATGCCTTATAAAGTACCGGTTATGTACAATTAATTTAGATAATTTTATCTTCGTTGTCCGTTTTTATGGATTCTATTTCCATTATTTTTTGTTCAAAAAGCTCATTGGAAACAATGGAACGATTCTTAACCTTCGTTTTGTAGTTCTTGACAGTAGATAAGGAGAAGTCCAAAAATTTAGCAATGCGTTCACTTTCCGTAACACCGAGTCGGATTAAAGCAAAAATCCGGATTTCAGGGGTAAGCATTCCATCAGCCTTAATGAAGACTTTATCTTCTTCTACAAAAAGCAGGTTGTAACGATTTACAAAATCAGGAAATAGTTTCATAAATATCCGGTCAAACAAAATGAACATCTCTTCACGCTCCTTTCGCAAATCGGATTCGTTGGAAAAATGGATCAAATCATCAAACTGCTGACTTTTTACTTTCCGTGCCACCGATTTGCGATAAGTCTCTATCTTTTCAATATAGGCAGAGTTTACGCTAAAGAAATAACCAATGTATTCGTCTTTAATGCGATCCGCCTCTTTCAATTTTTCATTAATCCGGATCAGATCAATGTTTTGTTTACTAATTTTTTTCTGGCTATCGGTGAGCATTTCATTTGATTTCAGCAATTCCGTGTTCTGTTGAAGAATCACCAATCGCGCCTTGTTTAAATGCTTCTTTTGCCTCAATATAATAATGGTAGCCACCATAAATAAAATGAAAAGCACAGAAATCAGCCCGGCATAGATCATTAGCTTATCTTTTTGATCTTTGATGGTCTTAAACTGGGCAGCCTCAATATTGGGCAATACCCGCCCTATTTCAATTTTACGTTGCCGCGCATTGTAATAATTGGCTTCATCCAGAGCCAATGTCGCGTATGAAAAGGCCCGTTGTACTTCACCTTGCAAATAGAGCAATTCCGCCAACTGACGAATGGCAGCTGTTTCTTTCGTCCCGGCTTTTATATCTGCAACAGCAGCACTGGCAAAATAGACAATGGCTCGTGTCGTATCCCGTTGGATCTGATAAAAGAAACCGAGCGTTGACACAATGATTGCATAGTCATGCAAACCCAGATTTTTGTCCAGGAGACTTTTTTCCGCAATTTTTATGGCCTTTGGATAATCGTTCAGAAGCTGACATTCACGGATTTTCACCATAGTTACATCCGGACTCTTTTCTTTACGTGTTAAACCGAGGCAAACACTGCAATATTCTACAGATTTTTTTCTATAAAGGGTGTAATAGGGTTCAGCAGCAGAAAAATTAGCCATGTCCATATTCAACGTTGAAAGAAAGGAAAAATAGTCCACCTGAATATCGTGCTTAAGCCCTGTTGTATCAATGGAAGACGAAATCTCAGAAGCCTCCTTATACAATCCGGCAGACATGCAACTGAAAGCAAGCGCCAATCTGGACTTTGCAATCAAATTCTTATCATTCGACTCTTCAGCCAATGTAAACATTCTACCGGCATACGAATAGGCTGAATCATATTTGTACGATTTATATTCATTGTACAAATCTGTATAAAGTTCGTATTGGTCAACGTTTGAAAGATCCTTACCGGAAAGTTTGCTTTCCAAGTCTTGAATCCGCTGCACTTTTGTGGCTTCATAGGAATCTTTGTTTTCAATACAAACATCCAATTGGTTCAATGCATTGTTTACAGGGTCCTTTTTGCAACCTGTAAAAAAAAGAAAAATAAAGAGTAGTATTACCAAGTCATTTTTAGTCATGGAATAGTAGATTAAGGAAGCAAAAGGCTGATGCAAAAATAGTAATTAATGCAAAAGAATGATTAACTATTCAGATAAAAGAAAATGAATCTTTGGTCTTGTTAGGTTAAAAGGGTTGGTATACGCCTTCTTAACCTTTCTGATTTTCAACGTTCTTGCTTTTCGATGCCCGCCCACTCTTCTTTAGCGCCTGATCCAGCAAATACAAAATTTGTCCGTTGGTGCTGCGGGTTTCCACCGCTTCAATTCCGGAAATGGCCAAACGTTCATTCAATTGATGTTCCAAAAGGATATTGATTGTGATATCACATTATTCTGAATAATAGTTTGAATTTCAAAGCCTTTTCAAAAATATTTTTTGTTGAAAAAGTTCAGGAATTAAACCAAAGTGGGTCCAGGTCATGAAAAAACTTGTGCTATCTCAATGGATAAGCCGTTGTGGTATACGTCCGGATAGACTTTATTCACTTTTTCACACAGTATCTTTGCTTCTGTAATAAAAATAAAAATTATGGCACTTACAATTAGTCCGCTCGCTTGTCCTCAAAATCACCGGTGTCCCATCATTCAAGTCTGCCCGGTCAACGCAATCTCTCAGAATGGTTATGGATTACCCGTCATTGACGAGGAAAAATGCATCGAATGTGGCAAATGCACAAAAAGATGCCCCATGAGAGCCGTCGTAAAACAAAACTAAAAATGAAAAAAATCAAAGATTTCCTGCTTTCACGAGCTTTTCTCAAGCCATTTATAGGTGTTCTGGCGGGAGGTGTTCTCGGTTTTCTATACTATTATTTCATCGGATGTTCTTCGGGACATTGCGCCATCACCGGCACACCACTGGGTAGTATCATTATGGGCGGTTTACTCGGCTTATTTATCACTTCCAGTCCATGCAGCAATGGCAAATGTGATGTTTAATATTTCACAGATCTTTTGACTCATTAATTTTAACTGTTTCGGCACATTCTGTCTGGATTAATCTCTATCTTTGACTCAACAACAGGAGTTAAAGCCCATGAAAACCATTACAGAAACCGATCAGGATTTTATTTGCGACATCCAGGCACCTTGCTTTCAGGAACTATCGATTGAAGATGCCGAATACATCCGTAAAAGTAAAACGCAGGT
>Ga0209123_1000284_pt1 | contig 71807 bp, 65 predicted proteins | sample BarGraIncu00431A_FD_184500 | JGI IMG/M metagenome (GOLD analysis project Ga0209123, IMG submission 184500) | Arctic peat soil microbial communities from Barrow, Alaska, USA - Barrow Graham LP Incubations 004-31A (SPAdes) (version 2) | ecosystem: Environmental > Terrestrial > Soil > Wetlands >... | reverse complement strand
TTATAAGGCTTTTTTATGTTTAAATACAGGTTTTAGGCTTGATTTGGCATTTTTTCGATGATTTACGCTGTATATCGAAGCAGTGCACAACTTGACAAATGATCATCAATTTTACGCAACGCTAGTGAATAATAGTACTAAGAGGAATAATTCTGTAATATTCCCCTTAGTACTAAAATGGAATTATAATCTTAAATGTTGTTTATTCCTTTAGTTCACCAGTAAAGAATGGATTAAGATCATTTGTGAAAAGATCCTCGGCCTTTACTTCTCCCGGTTTAAGAAAACCATTTCGTTCCAACATCGAAATCCAGAACTGAACCTTTTTCACATCTACCCATTTCTCAGTTGGCGTCCAATTACCGCCTGATACAGGCGTACCATTGAATTGGGCATAAAGTTTCTTGGCTTCCTCAAAATTCTGATTACTCCATCGCTGCCCTCTAACGTCTGCAGTTATATAAGCCTTAACCACGTCTGGATTTTTTTTGAGAAAATCTTCACTAAACGCTCTTACAGCTAAGCCACTTGCTTCACCATCGCCAGCAACTGCTCCGATAGCGTAGCTAGAAACCAATACCTTGAGTCCTGGTTTTTGTCGAGCGACAAAAGAAAAAGGTTGATGTAGAACAGCCACATCAATCATACCTTGTCTTAAAGCTTGCTCCATCTGCGCATCAGGCATCACTACCAATTGTACTTTATCTTTACCTATACCGTTTTGCCGAAGATATTCGTCAGTAATCACTTCTACGCAGGAACCCAAAGAACTTACACCTATTTTTTTACCTACAAGATCTTGGACTGAATTTATTTTTCCATCATCTTTGACAAAATAAAACATGTGTCCTTTATCGGCATCCGGACTATCCACCATACCTTCCAAGACAAATTTAATTTTCATTCCGGCCTTCCTCGCCAACGCGATATCAATTACGTGACCGGAATGCATGAGATCAACGTTTCCTTGGACTACCGCCTGTGCCAACGTTCCTCCTTTTAACGGTCCCTGGTAATCAGTGACTATTCCTACGTCCTTAAGGAAACCTTTCATGTCAGCGATACAGTAATCAAAGGCTCCTCCTTTGACAACTTTTAGACTGAACTCCTTCGTGAGTTTTCCATCTTTAAATTGATATTCGCTGGTTTTAGCCGTTGTAGGAGTGCTCTTTGAGCACGCCACAGATGTCAATAAAATAAATGCAATTACAAGGAACGCCAATATTAGTCTTTTCTTTTTCAAGACTATCCCCCTCTTCTACCATCTAATCATTTAATCACTGTTTGGACCATCCTCATTATCCATTTAAAATTCAGAGTATCAACTTAAAAAATCAAGGGCTAATTGTGCCAGGAAGGCAGCTCCTATTGGTAAGGCCTTTTCATCCAATTCAAACTTTGAACTATGCAGAGGATAATTTTTACGATCTATGAATCCTGTGCCAAGAAACGCAAAAGCTGCAGGTACTTTCTGTGTGTAAAAGACAAAATCCTCTCCGGCAAGCAATGCCTCCGTAGGCTTAAAATTTCTTTTTTCCACAACTCTTTCAGCAGCATTTTTTACAATTCCGTTCATTACGCTGTCGTTTTTAAGAGGCATTGCTCCACGTCTGTACTCGAATCTGTAATCACCCCCATAGGCCTTTACGATTGATTGAATCATATTCTCCATAATAACCGGTACTTTCTTTCTCAAATCGTCATCAAGAGTTCTTACGGATCCCGTCATAGTAACCTTATCCGGAATAACATTTGCTTTTGTGCCGCCAGAAATTGTCCCTATCGATATGACTAAAGGAATGAACGGATCTGCGATTCTACTGGTAATTTTCTGAATGCTGTTAATGACATCAGACGCTATAACTATCGGATCTATGGTCAGATTTGGTGTAGACGCGTGCCCTCCTTTACCAATAACTTCTATTTCAAAACCATCACCTCCAGCCATAATAACCCCATCTTTATATCCTATGGTTCCTGCTAGGAACGCCGGATTAACATGTATCCCAAAAATCGCATCGACCCTTGGGTTGTCCAGTACTCCCTCTTTTACCAATTGCTTAGCCCCACTAACAGGCCCTTCCTCACTAGGTTGAAAGATAAGCTTGACTGTTCCCTTTAGCTGATTTTTAACTTCAGTCAAAATAGAAGCAGCCCCAAGGAGCATAGCGGTATGTGCATCATGTCCACAGGCATGCATGACACCTTCATTAACTGACTTGTATTCAATATCATTTTCTTCCTTAATTGGAAGAGCATCCATGTCCGCTCTCAGCGCCACCGTTTTACCTGGTAAATCTCCATGAATAAGGCCCACAACCCCAGTTTTACCAACACCTTCGATCTTCTCTACTCCGAGTTCTTCAAGTATTTGGGCAACAAACCGCGATGTTTCATATTCATTCATTCCTAATTCTGGTTTACTATGAATAACCCTGCGATACTTAATAATCTCCGCTTCATAGCGTTGTGCATATTCCAGTAAACTTGGATTCATTACATTCTCCTCCCCTAACTTATTGACATCTATTATCTCGAAGCACTTGACCTCCTGCTACACTTTTCCCCTTCCTATACCCGCACTAAATTAGCAAAAAGGCCACATTCCATCAACGATGGAATGTGGCCTCTAGTTATCTAGTCAGCACACTTTAAAAATTTATTCAAAAGAAGCTCTATTTAATTCCCAGTTATCTTAATAAATGAAGCCACTAAGAAAGGATCCACGCAACAACAAGAGCTAGTGAAGTTTTATCACTTTACCGCTGCGCAACAAGCACGCTAAAAATATCTTCTATCATATTAAGACCGCCTAAATAGCCAGTGTATCCTCGAGTTAAGACAACTCTATTACCTACAGGATAAGAAACTGTCAAATGTTCTGCTCCGATATCCTTAGCCAGTTGACGTTCCAAATGGCTACCTACCACAAATGCGGGACTAAAAGCATCATAAAACCTTTGTCCATTTGACCTAGGCCAATGTCTACTTAGATGATACTGAATCTCTGAAGCGTCAGTTTCATAAACCACTTTCGTTTTATAGCCAGAATTTAAATTATTTAAATAATCGCTAATTTTAAGCTGTTTTTCTTCATCAAAAACATCCGTTATCACGGTAAGTTCAGGCATCCACCCTAGGTCATCTGCTAAAAATCTAGTTAAGGCTAAGGAGTAATTCCCGTCTCCGACTACAACTGCATAACGTTGAAAATCCTGGTCATTATAAGTATCAGCAATCCTGTCAATATATTTATAGTAAAAAGTATTTTCGTTCTCAATAACCTTATCTGTTAAGGCCTTATCTATATTTAATACTTCACTAATCTTTTTAAGAAATTCTTCGGTTGCTGAAGCTCCAATAGGTAGCGGGAAAGTGGTATAAGGCACCCCATGAATATCTTCAAAAATTTCAGCCGCATCAATTCCGTAAAATTCCGATACTAAGATATTAAGAGCTGCATCTCCTGCATTTTTGACACCTTCTAATGTATCACTTTCGGTGAAAAACGAGTTGACTTCTAAGCCCAATTTATTTAAAAGACTTCTTAAATTGTTCAAATTTCCTCTCCAGAACGCATCTTGCCCCGGAACAATTCCCCATAAATTAACCTTGTTATTTATCTTTTCGGCCTTTTTTTCAATAAAATTACTGATGATCGTTTGCAAAACCAGGTCATAGCCTTTATACCCATCACCTTTAAATCCGCCAGTTTCGGCGCCTATTATCTTTACATCCTTAGATTGAAATTCTCTGATAACAGAGTGAATATCATCCCCAATAATATCGGTCATGCATCCCGTCAGCACTATATACAGATCACCTTCAACCAATTTTACTGTATTCTCAATCTGCTCGGTCAGCCTTTCTGTTCCGCCAAAAATAATATCTTTTTCTTTAACATTAGAGCTTGGAACGGCTAAACCCCCGCAATATCCTGCACCCAGAAAGCCCGTACTTCCTATCTGATTCCAATAAATACTTCCTCCACAACCCATAGCCGTATGGAGTATTGGTACAACACCGGGTATAGCTCCAGCAGTTAGCATCGCTCCGCCGAGTGCGCAAAAAGATCTTGGACGTTCAATAAATCTATTTTTCATTAAATATCACCCCCTTGTACAATGTACTTGTATGGCTGGTCCGTGTACCAATCTTTGAAATAAGGCTGTCTGACGTTTTTCCTCAGATTTTGATTGAATGCAGGATTCTTTAACACCCTATTTATGCTTCTGGCAAAATCAAAAGCTCCAACATATCCAACATAAGTATTCGGACCTCCGTAAATGGGTAAAATTGGTATTCCGGATTTTGCAGCCCATATATTATCAGAGTTATGCCCTAAATATATGTCAGGTCTATTTCTCTCTATTATGTTAACAGTCTCAAAAGGCTGAACAGTTCCGACATTAACTTGTAGATTTGAATCTTTTTCAATCAGCTTATCCAATGCTGGTTCACCAAACTCATCATAGTGATACGGTCTTACCGCAATAATCTCTAAACCAAGCTCTTGTAGCCATCCTGCAGTTGCCAAAGTTCGCACCTCGCCTGCACTCAACATAGCTTTCTTGCCTTTTAAATTTTCACGGATTGTCTTAAGTGAAATTTCCAACTCTACAGTTTCGCGCTCAATAATTCGTTCAGCAACCTCTTCCAAATGAAAGAACTTAGAAACATCCCTAAGCCAGGAATTTGTATTTTCAATTCCTATGGGCATATATCTAAGTAAATAAGGAACTCCGAATTTTTCATTCAGATATTTTAAAAAATAATCATCATGGGTTGGGCAAGTGCTAATGGACAACGCTGCCTGGGTTGCGTATTTCATATCGTCAGGATGCGTAAAACATGGGAAAATCTTAACTTCCAGTCCCAGTGCATTTAATAATCTAGTAAGCTCTTGTTCATCTCCCGGAGTACCGGAAGACACATTCATAAGATTCACTTGCTTGCTGCGACGAATTTTTTCAGTTGCTTCTTCCAATTCGTCATGGATAATGATAATTTCTTCCTTCTTAGCTTCCAAGAGATTTCGTGAAATAGCATGATAAACTGCGTCATAAGCAGTCGCCATAACCTTCGTCTTAAATCCCTCACAATGAACAGAAAGTATGACCCCATTTACCTGAGGCTGAATCTTAGCAGCCACGCCATCTATGTCATCCCCAATAATCCCTGGAACACAACTGGATACAACAATGATAGAAGCCGGACGATAACGCCTGTCAGCCTCAATAATAGCTTCCTCTAGTTTTGCCTCTCCACCGTTCACAACATCACTTTCGTTGAGATTCGTTGATAACCATAGCGTTCCTCTTGGATTATCACTACCACCAAGTATCTGTCTGCCACGAATACTTGCACTTTGCGAGTGCCCTGCGCCACCACACCCCAGTGAGCCATGGACAATAACTACAGAATCTGGAATAGTATTTAACATCGAGAGTCCTGGCAACAACTGGCATATTGTTCCCTGGCAAAAGCCTCTATCATTGTTTTTAAGGCAGCCTCCATTAAAATTCTTTTTTAAATCACAGGCACATCCTCCGAAATCAATAATTGTGCCCAGTCGTTCTTCTCTTCTTGGTGCAACTTTTTCATCAACATAGCTCAAAACTATCGCCTCCTTTTCTTAAAGGTCAGTTTATATAATTTCGAAATATCTATTCCACTCCCAGTCGGTTACTGCTGAATTATAAAGCTCAACTTCATGTCTTCCTAAAGTGAGGAATAGCTTGACAAACTTTTCTCCGAAATACTCTTTTGCCACTTCACTTGCTTCAAAATAATCTAAAGCTGTTTCTAACGTTTTAGGAAATTGAGCAGCATCTTTTTCGAGCTTTTCAGCCGGAATAAGTTTGTTTTCAATTCCGTTTATTCCAGAAGCAAGGCTTGCAGCGATAATTAAATATGGGTTTGCCGCAGCCGACCCATTCCTTTGCTCGAACCGACTGCCCTTTCCAATTCCTAATAAGGAACGCGTTGCCACTGTTCTATTGTCGTGGGCCCAGGTCACACTTGTAGGAGCGAAGGAATTTGGCTGGAAACGCTTATAATCATTAATGGTCGGTGAGCCAAGCACCATAAAATCTCTGGCGTGCTTTAAAAGTCCTGCCAGGTAACTTTCGGTTATAGCTTTATCGGTCTCAAAGTAATTGTTTTTTAATTCAAGATCCCACAGGCTTTGATGGATATGCGAGCCACTTCCTGATTCCTGTGCCCAAGGCTTTGCCATAAAGGTCGCATACAATCCATGCTTACGTGCAATCTCCTTGATCGAATTCTTAATCAGTACAGATTTATCTGCAATATCCAAAGCATCGCCGTGTTCCGCTATCACTTCAATCTGGCCGGGTCCGTATTCAATGTGGAAGGCCTCAAGCTCAATCCCCAAGCCCTCCAAGCCATTTCGCATCTCCTGAATTACATACTCCAGCTCAGATCCCCTGTATAATGAATAGCATTGTATTCCGTTAAACACAGGTTTTTTCTCGGAATCCAAAAGGTAAAATTCGAGTTCTGAACCGACTAAGGGCCTAAATCCCAAGTCATTATACCTTTTCAATACTTTTTTGAGCACTTCTCTTGGGTTCTCCTCGACGGGCTGATCCTGTTCATCCACAAGATCAGCAAATATGAAGGCACTTCCCTCTCTCCAAGGAACCTTTTTCAGTGTTGAAAAGATGGGCTTTGCTAGCATGTCAGGAAATCCGTTATCAAAATTTGCGAACTCGACGTCATCGTAAACCCCGCATTGGACATCCCAGGCAAATGGAGCCTTGGCAAGGCCAGTTCCACTTTCAGCAATTTTCAGAAAATGTCTTGCTGGAACCCTTTTACCTCTAAGAACGCCGTTTATATCTGCAAAGCCTAATTCGACTGTGTGAATTTTGTTTTCTTCAATAAATTTCCGAATATCAGTTATGCTCATTTTCTGCACCTCTTAAAGTTATTAATACTCAAATACCTTCACCATCACCATTTGCCCTAATATCCCGGTAGTGTTGATGGACAGTTTCAATGCTATCGCTCATTTCAGTGGAAACACCTGGAGATTGAAATTTCCTGATCAACAGCCATAAGCCACCAACCACCAGCCAACCAATAAAGATATAAATGAACCAGCTGTAAGGAGCGGCTTGTGCATTGGAATAAATGCTTCCCACAATCGGAATAAGAAGTATCAAAACAGAAGCCGCCGAAAGGATGACATGCTTTGCTTTTAGCTCTTTCTCGCGATATAAATAGACAGGTGCTGCGATTGAGATTAGCGCATAGAGTAAAATAAAACCATAAGTTGCAATTGTGCCAACCCAACCGTAAATATCAAATAGTGCGTTTCCATATCCGATTAAGATTACCGGAACAACAGTTGCAAGAATAGCAGAAATTGTTATAGCAATGTGTGGAGTTTTATTATCTTCATGCACATCTCCTACAGAGGAATAGAAAATTCGATGCTGGCCCATCGAAAACAGTATTCTCGCGCCTGCATTCGTGCAAGCCAGGAAGCATGCCCAAAAGCTTATAAGTGCTCCTAAAGAAATAAGTGGTCCGAAGAAACCTATGCCATATTTTGAAGCGATATCTGTTAGCGGAGCTGCAGCTTTATCAAGCGTCGTGCTATTACCAATAAACCCCAGAACCTCAGAATAGGAAAGAATAACAAAAAATACACCTACAAACAAAGCGCTTCTGGTAATCGCCCTTGGTATTGAGCGCAGAGGCTTTTTAGCTTCGTCACCCAGCGAGGAGGCACTTTCAAAGCCTGTAAAACTGAAAAATGCTAAGACCAGTCCAGTCCCAATACTTGTAATTGAAACGCCTTTTAAATTCAATTGTCCAAAATCCAACGAAACCCCATTTTTCACTAATACAAATATAGCAAGTATTGCGATAAGTGTTAACGATGTTGCTTCTAATATAAGCATAATTTTAGTTGAGAGCTTAATATCTTTATATGCCAAAAGCCAAGCTCCTACTGCTCCAACAATTGCGGTCAGTATGGGTGGGATACTTATCCCTACATATTCAAATAACACATTTGCATAATTTACAAAACCGCAAAGTACTGCACTCGCTGTAAGAATATACGCCAAAACTAGTGCCCAGCCTGCAACCACACCCACATCTGAGCCAAGTCCCTTGGCAACATAGGCATATAAGGAACCCGATGAAGCGGATCTTTTGGTAAATTGGTTTAAATTTGCACCCACCAGTGCTATTGCTATTGTCGCAAATAGATATGCAAGCCATGTCCCGTTGCCAGCTGTCGCAAAAACCAATGGAATAACTAATGCTGGAGTAGCACTAGGTGCAATGTTTGCCACAGATTGCCCCAGTACCTCAAGTGGCGTCAGGTATTCAGATCTTAAACCAGAGCTACTCAATTTTTCATTTTCTACATTTGTGCTCATTTTCATGACCTCCTAAATAATATTTCATAAGACGAAATCTATTTCCACGCTTCTATGACTTCCATTGATGTGCTGTATCAACAAATGCCGTAATATTTTCCTCCGGAACACCTCCAGCAGGGTCACAACCCGGTAGTAATATAAAACCACCTCCTTTCGCTGTTCCTTTCCTTAGACATTCATCTGTTGCTTCAATTACAGCGCTCCTCGTTCCGAGCTCCAAAACATCAACCGGATCAACATTCCCTGCAATACATGTTTTATCCCCAATTGCCTCCATTGCTTTTGCAATATCAACCTTGGTATCTATTGACAAGCAATCGATGCCAGTCTCAGAAATAAGCTTCAGCCTATCACTTATGTTTCCACAAATATGTAGCATGACAGGTTTATTCAAATTCTTTACTGATCTAACCACTCTTGTAAAATAAGGTAAAACGAATTCTTCAAAATGCTTTTTAGATATCACATCCCCAGATGCAGTCTGATCAGCAATAAATGCACCATCTACACGCCCTTCATCAATCATTGTTTCGAAATATTCAATAGAAAGCTTGGTCGTGAACTCCAGAATTTCATGTGCAAACGTACGATTCTTATACATTGCTTTTGAGAAATTTTCAAGTCCATACATCTGAGTAGCAAGCGTAAAAGGAGCACGACCGCTTGCCAATATCAATTTTTCGCCTCTTGATAGCTTAAGCAATTCTTTTGCAGTATCTCTAAGCCAGATCATTGAACCATCCTTTGTAACAGTAGAAACACTTAAGCTCCTCAAGTCACCTTCATTTTTGATTAATTGGGATATAATCTGAGGAGCCCCCTTCTTATCAAATTTCACTTCTCCTCCCAAAGCCTTGATCATAAGCGCCGTGGATCCTACACCTGTAATGATGATGTCTGCATTCAATTTCTTATTTACATCGAAAAAAACTTTTGCGGTTTTTTCAACTTCACCAATCAAACCCTCGAGTGTTAACCCTGAATTAATGATTGGCCAACTGCCTCCAAGAAATATCCCTACAGGTATATAGTCAGTTTTTTCTCCTCTAAAAGCTTTTAGAGCAATATCCTTAGCGCTAGCCATATTATCTCTCCTCCAGTTCCATAAATAGAAAAAGACCGCATTCCCATTAATGGAACACGGCCTCTAGTTTCCTAGTCAGCAAGTTCATTGAAATTTTGTATATAATTATATTCCCATCTGTTTAGTGCATTATAAATCAAGTGATATAGTCTGTCAATATTTTTTCCTGTGGGATTTTCACCCAACTTTTCTATTAACCATTCGTCATTCTTTATGGCACTAAGGCTTTTCTTTTCACATATTACAACGACAATTAAATTCTAGAGTAATCCAAGAAATGTTCATTAATTCGGAACGCAGTAATTATTGTAATCGCAAATTATTATTGTCAAGTACCTCATTCATACTGCCACTGCGCAATCCCTGTAAATCCAAAGTAATGTAGATAAACCCTAATTCTTTCAGTTTAGTTACAACCTCATCTAAGACAGGGCCAATTAGCCCAGCGAAATCTTCCTTTGGCACCTCTATACGAGCTATATTTTGATGATGACGCACTCTCACCTGTCGGAAATTATGTTGTTTCAATATGCTTTCGGCAAGTTCAATCTGTTTTAAATTTTCAATAGTAATTTTCTGTCCATAGGGAACGCGGGATGATAAACAGGCTAAAGAAGGTTTATCCCAATTTGATAATCCCAATTCTTTTGCTAACTGCCTAACCTCTTCTTTGTTTAAACCCGCTTCTTCCAGTGGACTGCGCACCCCTATTTCCTTTCCTGCCATTCTTCCCGGTCGATAATCTAATACATCATCTAAATTGGCTCCATCTAAAATATATTCATAGCCTTTCTCTTTGGCTATAGATTTAAGCTTATTAAACAGTTCCGTTTTACAAAAATAACAGCGCTTAACAGGGTTACTGGCAAATTCTTTATTTTTTAATTCCTCCGTGGCTATTACTAAATAGTTAACCCCGACTTTTTGGGCCAGTTGTTCAGCTTCTTCCAATTCTGATTTAGGATAAGTCTCCGATGTAGCAATAACTGCCAGGCATCTATCCCCTAAAACGTCAAAAGCTACTTTTACTAATAGACTACTGTCTACCCCTCCGGAAAAGGCAATAAGAGCTGAGCCCATATTAGAAAGGTTCTGGCGTAAATTATTCAGTTTCTCAGTTAAACGATTATCCACAGCTGTTTGACTGAGTCTTAACAAAGGGGTCGTACCATTCATTATCATCCATCTCCTTCAACTACTTTCTCTTTTATGCGCATTAATAAAAAATTTGAAGTTACTTGCTTTAATAATTTGCTACCAGAAGAGTTAGAAGTTGTTTTATTGTTATTACGTTTCAATTTCTCAGTAGCAAAAAAGACTATAAGAAGTATTAGTCCGATGATAAGCCGCAGGACCTCAGTGGGGAGAACGAGAACTAGAGTTGAACCAAATATGGCAACTAGGACCGCCAAGGTCAGTAAGGCAGCTCCAACCACCAACAAGCTTCTTTTCCAGCTAATAGTTACACCAACCACCAAGACAAGCGATAGGACTTTGACAAATTCAACCACCATAACCTTTCTCCTTTCTAATGTTTATTAACAGGCCCTAACATCCTTCCTTTTCTTAAGAACTGAAGGCTAAGGAGTTTCCATTCGGAAATTTCCTAGCCTTCAGTTCTCTGATAAACCAATCGAAAAACAAATTATACTTTTTCACTTTGTTTACTTGGTTTTATCAATTTTAATATGTTTCTAAGTGCTTTGTCAATAAGTATTATGAATTACTTATTTAACTTCTGGTCACCAGTACTTCTACCTTACTAAACTAACGAGTGAGGCTGCATACTTGATGTCTCTTCCGGGTATACCTGCCGAAACTGAACCTAATTGAGGCATAACCATAAGTCGGATTGAGGCAATATTATATATTATAGTTTTCCTATTGAAATAGTAGGCAATGCAGTATATACTAAATTAAATTAATAAATGGGAGGTTAAAAGATGTCAATTATTAAACATGAATTGTATAGGAAATTAGCTGATACCATTGTAAATATGGATGAAGAGGAAACAGTGAACATATGTAATCAGGTTATTTCTGAAAAATTGGATGCCTTTGCAGCTATCGACGAAGGATTGTCAGCAGGTATGGATCAAGCCGGAAAACTTTTTGATGAGCAGGAGTATTTTGTTCCAGAACTTTTGTTGTGTTCTGATGCAATGTATGCGGGCTTAGAGGTGCTAAAGCCACATTTAAAAGCTCAGGACGATAAAATCAAACAAAAAGTGGTTATAGGTGTAATTGAAGGGGATACCCATGATATAGGAAAAAATCTTGTAAAGATTATGCTTGAAACTGCAGGTTTTGATATTGTCGATCTAGGAAGAGATGTTTCACCTTCAACTTTTGTTGAAAAGGCAAAAGAAGAAAAAGCTGAAATAATAGCAATTTCTACACTGATGACTACTACTATGGAAGGTATGAATGAAGTTATTGAAATCCTTAAAAAGGAAAATATTAGAGATAGCTTTAAAGTTATTATAGGTGGAGGCCCAATATCTCAAGTGTATGCAGCAAAAATTGGAGCTGATGGTTATGCCGTAAATGCTGCAGAAGCTGTAAAACTTGCAAAAAAATTAATTCAAGCGTAGGGTATCGATTGCATTTTCAATGGCAACGCTTACCCATCGGCTAATGCGCTGCGGACAGACATTTTTTTAATGTTAAAATAGTAGGAGGTAAAAAGGTATGTCATTGATCCAAAGAAATGATGAATTAACTTCACTTGAAAGAGTTTCTCTAACTTTACAACGTAAAGAAGTAGACCGAATTGCCGCTGTACCACTCGTTTGTGGCGCTTCATATAGAGTGTTAGGTACAAGATATGATAAATGGTCTACTGATGCAGAATTAGCAACTAAGAGCTTGTTAGCTGCTCAGGAATTGATAGGCCAGGATGCTTTTTTATTACTTGTGGATCTTTCGGTAGAATGTGCTGATTTTGGGCAAGAATTAGTTTTTCCAAAGTATAGTACAGCTTACCCCGATTTTAATAATCAACTTATTAATACTGTCGATGAGTATAGCAAGGTTAAAAAGATCAATCCTAGAGAAACAAAACGGATGAAACAAGTTATTGATATTATCAAAGGTCTTGCCAAGGCAAAGGGTAATGAAGTAGCAATTCTCGGATTTATATATGGTCCGTTAGGGGTATTGTCTCAGATGAGAGGGCATAAAAATTTGTTTGTGGATCTTATCAAGCATCCTCAAGAGGTTCTAGCAGCAGTGGATGTTATAACTGATGTACTTGTAGAATATGCTAAAGCTCAAGTAGAAGCAGGCGCTCATTCAGTGTGCATAGATCCTTTATATTCTTCATCAACAGTACTTAGTAAAACAACATGGGAAAAATTTGAGGGCCCATATCTTAAACGTATTGCCGATGCCATTCGTGAAACCGGTGCAGCAGTATCTATACATAATTGCGGCGATGGAGTGTATTTCGAAGAGGTAATAAAATGGTCAAATCCTGTAGCAATATCTGTAGCGCACCCTGCACATGGATCTAAAACATGGGAAGACCATGCTAAAGCATGGGGAAAGAAAGTAATTACTATTGGATATTCGGATCCAGCCAATACCGGTTTGAATATGTCGACTGATGAGGTATTAGAAGATTGCAAAAACCAAATTGATTTATTCAAAAGAAATGAAGCTGGATTCATTCTTTCAACTGGTTGTGAATTCCCGCCTAATGGGAACTTGCTTAGTGCCGTAGCAATGGTTGAGGCAGCAAGAAGATATGGAAGATAGAACAATCTATGATGCACTGGAATTCATAAGGACAATCCTATTCAGTTAAATTGGAGGGGATGCCAGAAGGCATCCCCTTATCTGATACGGATTTATTTATTATAAGTAGCTTTAAAGTGCTTATGACACAACGCAGCACAGGATTGAGTTGCTTGTGAATAATTTTAGGAAGTGAAACATTGAAAATAAAAATTGATATTTTTTCTGGTTTTTTTGGTGCAGGTAAGACCACCTTAATAAAAAAATTGATAAACGAAAATCAATATCCAAAAAAAGTCGTTATTATTGAAAACGAGTTTGGTGAAATTGGTATTGATGGCGTTTTTTTGGAGAAATACAATATTGAAGTCAAAGAAATAAATGCTGGATGTATTTGTTGTTCAACTCTTAATGATTTCAAGAAGACACTTCAAGAAATTATTAATTCGCAAGAAATTGAAAGAATTATTATAGAACCTTCAGGCGTAGGTAAGCTTTCAGAAATCATCGGAATTGTAAAAAAACTGGAATCGGAAAATGATGTCTTCCTTAACCTAATAATTAGTGTTGTTGACGTCACCATGTATAATGATTTTATCGATTTCTTTAGTGAATTTTACAAAGATCAAATAATCCATGCCACTACGGTTGTTTTAAGCCGGACACAGAATGTTAATTATGAAGAATTACAAACTGTAGTTTCAAAAATAAGGGTGTTTAATAAAAAGGCAACTATTGTAACAAGGCCTTGGGATAATTTAAGTAGCGACGCTATTGTAGAAATTGGAGAAAAGGATAGGAAACAGGATTTATTTGAAGAAATAAATCTACTCGAAAGGTCATCAGGGAAAGCAGAACTTAAAATTACAAAAACAGATTTGGCAGAGGATGTTTTCAACAGCTGGGTAATTGAAACGCCTAAAATATTTTCATTAGAAACTCTAAAAGGCATACTTAATAAATTGAAAAACGAAGAATTGTGCGGAAACGTTTTGAGATCAAAAGGAATAGTACAGGTTGATGAAAATCGTTGGATTGAGTTCGATTTTGTACCAAAGCAATTTGAAATGAGAGATACAGAACCGTTTTATACTGGGCGAATATGTGTCATAGGTACTAATTTAAACAAGGAAAATTTAAATAAACTATTCTGAAAATATTTTATAAGTCTCTTTAACAAAATCAGAGGGCAGTCGGCAACAAGCTAGCCGCTTACCCTCTGATTTTGTTATTAGATAGCTCTCGCCAGAACTTCTGTATAGATATCCTCTAAAAGCTTAAGTCCACCTCCATACCCCACATAGGAACTATTGATTACCAGCCTTTCATTCATTGGCCAAGAAATTGATAAATAATAAGCTTCAGTTTTCTGCGCTATTTTCTTTTCCCATGAACTGCCAATGATTAAAGGGTGTCCGGTAAAATAAGTATCTTTGATTTCTTTTTGTATAAGATATCCGTCGGATAAAAACTCCACTTCTGCTTCTATCTCATAATTCAATTCTTTGAAATACCCTCTTGTCTGCTCCTGGTATTCAAGGGGCGTGTCATCGGTAATATACTGCTTGGAAGGAAATAAGCCCACATCGTTGACCAGGAATTTAGTGATGGCCAGTGAGTATTGAGCATCTGAAACCACTACAAATCGTTTTGACATAATACGAGTTTCCAGAAAGACATCGGCAAATCGTTCAATGAAATAGTAATACTTCTTTTCATTCTCTGTAATGGTACCTTCAGTCTTTTGTTTATCTATCCCCGCAAAATCGCCAACTGCCCGCAAAAATTTGCTCGTTTCAAACGCCCCAATGGGAAGCGTGGGAAGATGCAAATAGGGTGTTCCAAATTTCTCCTCTAATAATTTCACATTGCTTAGACCTACCCAAGGTGATACCAGCAGATTAAATCCGGCTTCTGGTATTTTATCAATATTTTCGATTCCCCTGTCATAACCAAAAATCGTATTGGGGATTAACCCCAACTGCGCAACAAGGTTTTCTAACTCGAATAAATTCCCGTACCAAAAGGGGTCGTGCTGAGGGACACTTGCCCATATATTCACGAGCTTTTTTGTTTTTTTAGCTGCTGGTTTCAAATATTGCTCGATGATGGCCTGAATGACCCACTCATGCCCCAGAAAGTTATTCCCATTAAAGCCTGCTGTCGACGCAAAGATGACTCGTTTATCAGCGTTTTGGAACGATCGAACCACTTCTTCATGATCATCCCCGACGATCTCAGAAGTACAACCACTTAAAACAACATACAGGTCTGCCTTTATTATTTTCAAAGCATTTTCAATAGTTTCCTTTAATCGTTCTTCTCCGCCAAAAATGACTTCTTTCTCACTCAGATTGGAGCAAGGAAAAATACGAGGTGAAAAATGCCCCGACCCTTAGCGTCCCGCATTTACTCTGGCTCACCAAGTCCTGAAGATCTCCATTGTAACCAGTTATAGATCCTAACCTACTTTCTCTAGTACCAAATGTCGAAACTGTCAAATCTAAAGTCATGGTTTAACCTCCCTCATTATCATCAACACCCTGCCAAAGGACACAACTGAGCCTAACCCTTTTCAGCGATGCTCGTCGAATACTTATCGAATTATTTATCTAGTTCTGTAATGTATAAGAGGCCACATTCCATCGTCTTTGGAATGTGGCCTCTAGTTTTCTAGTTGGCACAATTATAAAATTTCTAGTTACAGTTTATTTAATTCTTATTTAATCTATATGTTTACTACGAATTAATAATACTCGGTGTTATTTATTTTGTCAACAAGTAATTCCGATATTTATGTCGCTCCAAACCTCACATGTCTACTTTCAAGATTCCGAATTATCCCGACACCGTTGAGAACAGCCGCTAGAGCCCTGACCCCTGAACGGTTGGCATCCTCCGCCAAGACTAGAAGGTATAATTTCCAACAATTTTCTTCTTTTCGCATATGCTTTGAGGGCTTTGTCAATAGAACCCGTTAAACTAAAAGCAACAACCCCTTGTTCCTGCAATATTCTGGTTTGCCCTGGGCCGATCTTGCTTGCCAATACAACGTTTATGTCTGCGAACAAGACGGAAGTTGTATCAGTCGTGTGATCTTCTTGTTCACTAGCGCACTGCGGGTTATTTCCCCGGTGTTCCAGAAGTTTATAGGTTCCCTGTTCGTCAACTTCGTAAATAAGAAATTCTTTGGCCCGACCAAAATGTTCATCAATGTTTATTCCATCAGTGGTTGCTATGGCAACTTTGGTCATACTTTATTCACTCCCCCGATTATCATCCGTTCGTGTTCAGCTCGATCATGAGTGTCCTAGCCTCTTTATGCTCTATCTAATCCCCAACGTTGCCTAATGTTCGTTTCAAGGCGGCCAAAAATTAATTTATCGACCATTAATCCCAGTACAATAATCACTACCATTACAGACACAACCTGACTCATGTCTGCTAAATCCCTTCCGATCGTCAATACCTGACCCAGTCCTTTGGTGGCTGAGAGCATTTCACCAGCCATTAAGGCCCTCCAGGCAAAAGACCACCCTTGTTTCATCCCAGAAATTACACTTGGAAGGCTTGCCGGGATGGTCACATTCCGATAAATGTTGAAACCACTTGCCCCCATGGTTTTAGCCGCTCTAATGTACAGAGGGTTTACGTTCTTGATCCCCGATACAATGGCTAATGAAATCGCAAAGGTAGAGCCAATGGTAATCACAAAGATAATGGCGCTTTCATTGAGTCCAAACCACAGAATGGCGAAGGGTAACCAGCAAATACTTGGGAGCGTCTGTAATCCAAGAATCAAGGGGCTCAGGTTTTCATCCAGATATTTGAACCTCACAATAATGAGTCCAATTGCCACCCCAATTATTAACGAAATACTATAGCCTACAATGATTCGCTTCATACTTGCCAGTATGGCAACTCCCAACGTATTATCCTTGATCAGGTCAAACAAGGTCTTAAGGACGGTGATTGGAGAAGGAAACATGTAAGGTTTCCAGATATGCAAATATTCCACCCCGGCCCTATAAACCAACTCCCAAATTATTATCAACGTCAGGTAGAACACGATCTTTTTGAATAGTCCAATCGCTGTCATATTCATCTTTGGCAACCTTCTCCACCTCCTCTTTAACGTCTTTCATGATTTTAGCAACCATATACGCTAAATCAAGGTCTTCAGCCTGCCTCGGTCTGGACAGTTCAATCTTGAATTCTGATTTAATCTGTCCTGGGTTGGCTTTCATAACTACGACTCTGTCTGCCAGCAATACTGCCTCTTCTACATTGTGGGTAACGAAAATAATGGTCTTCTTTGTCTCCAACCAGATTCGTTGAAGTTCAGTTTGTAAGATATTTTTTGTCTGGCTATCCAATGCTGCAAACGGCTCATCCATCAAGAGGACCTCAGAATCTAGAGTTAAAGCTCTAGCCAAAGCCACCCTTTGCTTCATTCCTCCTGATAATTCATGAACAAAGGAATTCTGAAACTTTGTCAGATGTACCATTTTTAAATACTTCAAGGCTTTTTCTCGCCGGATCTCCTTCGAAACCCCGGTCATTTTCATCCCAAACTCGACATTATCCAGCACCCGAAGCCAAGGGAACAAGGCGGATTCCTGGAACATCATCGCTCTATCCGGACCCGGTCCTTTTACCTCCTGATCATTCAAGAAAATCTGGCCTTCTGACGCATTTTCTAAGCCCGCAATTATATTTAGCAAGGTCGATTTTCCACATCCGGAAGGTCCCAATATGCAGACAAACTCTCCTGTTTCAATCTCCATATTAACCCGTTCCAACGTATGCGTCACTTTATGCTTGGTAAGAAAACTTTTACTGATATTTTTTACAACAATGCTCAATATAATCACCTCTCTTGCCATTTCAAGTTTGAACAATTATCCCAGTTTCTGTGGCTAAATAAACATTTGGAATTTTCGAAGGCCTGCCGCGTTTTGATTCATTTTTGCAAAAAGTCTTCATAATAAATGCAAAACTAAAAATGCTCTAACCCAATTTTAGTTTTGCATAAGAGTTATTTTATTTCGTTTTGTCCTTTTTCTTTGAGAATCTTATTCAGAAGGCTTAGGTTAAATAATTCTGACGTATCTGGTTTTTCTTTCAGAACACCTGTATCGACTGAGAGATTAACAAAGTCCAGTACAGAATCCTTTTCAGGGTTGTTTGTTACCGTCAACCGATTGAATGCGGCATCCAAAATATCCTTTGACAATGGCTTTTTTGTTAGTTCAGTGATTTGGGCATTCACCGTTTCTTTAGCTTTATCCTTATTATTGTTAATGTAATCCGTTAACTCCACATGGGTTTTAAGGAATTTCTCAACCAGATCAGGATGTTCCTTTAGAAACTGGGTCCTGACAACCACGACTGCAGTCGTATATTTACCTTCACGCCATAGCGTATTATAGTCCAATATGACATTAGCTTGTAAGTCCTTGACTAATGTTGAACCCCATGGTTCCGGTACCAAGGCCGCATCAATATCCCCTTTATCCAGCAGCGCCTTAATATCTGGATTGGCCGCCTGAACAATTTCCACCGTCCCACCTTTTGTGGTATCTTTCAGCCCGTTTTGTTGAAGCAGATTCCGAAGTGATAGGTCTTGTGTGTTTCCGAACTGGGGTACAGCAACTTTCTTGCCACTTAGTTCCTTGATATCCTTGATTGGCAAATCCTTTCTGGACACCAAGATTGCACCGGCGTCTGTTGCCCCAGCTATGATCTGAAGATCACCTTTAGACTTTGCGTACCCGTTAATAGCTGGTCCTGGTCCAATATATCCGATATCTACTGACCCTGCAAACAAGGCCGTAATTTCCTCTGGGCCCGCATTGAACTGTTTCCACTCGATTTTATTGGATTCTCCTATTGACTTTTGAAATGTCCCATCTGCTTTCCCGACCAAGGCCTGCGAGTGTGTAATATTTGGGAAAAAACCCACTCTCACTGTTACATCTTTACTTTCTGTTACCTTTGGACTTTCCTTTTGAGAAGAGCAAGCTGTCAAAACACTACTAAGCACTGTCAAAATCAATGCCAAAAGAATAAAACTTGTTATTTTTTTCCTACTCATAATTATCTTTTTTCCTCCCCCACTAGTCTACAATTCCCATATTTTTCTAAATTTAAAAACCCAGTTTGCTTTAGCCTTCTTGGAAAAGTATTGTCGAAAGGTATCTTTCGCCTGTATCAGGTAATAAGACAACAATTGTTTTCCCTTTGTTCTCAGGCCTCTTGGCAACTTGTGCTGCAGCAAAAATTGCTGCTCCCGAGGAAATACCTACTAGCAAACCTTCACTCTTGGCAAGAGCTCTTGCTGTGAGGAAGGCATCCTCGTTTTTCACCTTAATGATTTCATCGATGATCGATGTGTTAAGTATTTCTGGTACAAAGCCAGCACCAATTCCTTGAATTTTATGTGGTCCAGGATTTCCTCCCGATAATACTGGCGAATCGTTGGGCTCGACCGCTATGATCTTAATTTCAGGATTTTTTTGTTTTAAAACTTCTCCAACGCCTGTAATTGTTCCGCCGGTACCTACACCGCTGATAAAAATATCAACTTGTCCGTCGGTGTCTCTCCAAATTTCTTCGGCAGTAGTCGTTCGGTGGATTTCAGGATTGGAAGGATTTTTAAACTGCTGAGGAAGATAGGAATTTGGTGTCTGTTCTACCAATTCTTCTGCCTTTTTGATGGCACCCTTCATGCCCTCTGCACCCGGGGTAAGGATAAGTTCAGCCCCAAGAGCCTTTAAGAGATTTCGTCTTTCAATACTCATTGTGTCAGGCATGGTGAGTATTAATTTGTATCCTTTAGCGGCAGCTACGAAGGCAAGTGCAATTCCAGTATTACCACTGGTGGGTTCGATAATAATAGTACCTTTGGAAATAAGACCTTTTTCCTCACCATCCTTAATCATGGCATAGCCAATTCTGTCTTTAACACTTCCCGCTGGATTAAAGTATTCTAACTTAGCAATTACCTTAGCATCCAGCCTGTTCTGGGCATTGTAATTCGACAACTCCAATAACGGGGTGTTCCCAATTAGATCTGTTAAGCTCTTTGCAATCTTTGTCATCTTTCATCCTCCTCATATTTCAATATCATAGTATTCCGATATGATTTATAACCTATATAGATAATAATACATGTTCAATCATAATTCAATACCTTTTCAGAAATATTATTACTAGGATATGAGCCTCCTTTGTTCAGAAATTTCACAGAATGACAAATCCACAAAAGGACGTCAACGACAAGATTCGGAACGAGTCTACGAAGAAACGATGAATCGAGTACTTTCTGGAGAGATGGATGACCTAATCTATAGCACTGAGATTCCTTACCGTCAGCCCTATAAATGTAAGAAAAACCGAGGCAGCGGCCTCGGTTTTTCTTATGGGATTTCATTTCTGCCCTGGAATAAAAATTTATTTCATTCATCTTCCCATGTGATTATTTTGTCAATGACAATAATGATAAAAATTCGGACGGCCCTTATTAATATCTAACCACGAAGCACGACCATTACATAAGCAGCCTAAAGCACTACAATATTTACACGCACACAGATTGCTGTCTTGAATTTTATTCACTGGCTCTCCCTCCTTAAAAATTGAGTGCTCATCGGTATGTATTCAGAACTATGTCATAGATATCCTCAATCGCTCTTAACCCTCCATTATATCCTGCATAACCGCAGTTAAGGACTAACCTGTAGTTTACCGGAACACTTATGATCAATAAATCGGCGCCGATCTCCTTTGCCAGGTCTCTATCCCAACCGCTGCCAAGAATCAAAGAACGATTCTTACTCTTATTGGTCCGGATCTCCTCTTGGATCTTACCTCCATCAATGCAAAAAGTCACATTCGCAGAACGCAACTCAGAGATATTCCTAAATTGTTCCCTGATCGCTTCTTGGAAGACCTCCGGTGTATCCTCGATAATATACTGCTCGGCCGGAAGTATGCCTAGTTCATTTAATAAGTACTTGGCAAACCCGATTGCATAAGTAGCGTCCAGAATAGTATAGAACGTGCGGGGCAATCCATAGCGAAATTCCAGCATAAAATCTGCGGTGCGTTCGATGAAGGAATAGAACTTCTCTTCTTCGCTGGTAATAAAGGCTTCGGCCTTGGCCTGATCCAGCTTTCCAAAATCGACGACATTTCTGAGGAATTTGGAGGTCTCAAGCCCCCCGATCGGAAGGTAAGGAAACTGATAGTAAGGTGTCCCATATTTTTCTTGCAAGTGTTTTACAATCTCCAGCCCTGGCCAGGCCGATACCACTATATTGAACTGGGCTCGGGGTATGGTCAGCCACTCTTCTATCCCCCCGGAATCCGTTCCAAACAAAACATTCACCGTCAGACCAATGCCCTCTAAAATACGTTTCAACTCCACAAGATTGCCATTCCAATAGGGATCTTGATAGGGAATAGTCGCAAAGACATTGACAAGCCCTACTATTTTTTCTTCCTTTTGTTCAGCATATTTATCCACATATTGGTCGATAATGGCTTTGATAACCCCATCATGGCTAACATAGTTGTTACTCTTGAATCCCCCGGTTTCTACATAGACTAACGGTTTTCCCGAATCTTGAAAGTCCTTGGTAACCTGACCCACATCATCTCCGACCATATCCGATGTACAACCTGTGAGCACCACGTACAGATCGGCATCAATCACCTTCAATGAGCCCTCTATGACCCCACGAAGTTTATCTTCCCCCCCAAAAACGATCTCGGCTTCGCTAGCATTCGTGCAAGGGATGGTATTTCCCCCTGCATAGCCTTCCCCCTGTCCAATAAGGGAACATATCTTTCTACTGCAACCTGGCCCGGCATGCACAATAGGAACAGCCCGTTTGATCGCCACAACTGATTGTTGTGCACCCAGGGCACAAGAATATCTGGGCTGCTCAATAAAGTTTGACATGTTTGTTACCTCCCAAAAACGTGTATGGATCTTGTTCAAGCCACCACTTGGTATAAGGCATCGTGCTGTGTTTTGCCAAATTAGTCACAAACTCTGTATTATCCAGAGTCTCCAGGATCCGTTCTGCATAATTGAGAATTCCCTGATAGGCAAATCCGAAATGTTCATCCCCTATCAGTAGGGTTGGAATACCGAGTTTGGCGCCCCAAAGGGTCATCCCGCCATGGCGGGCAATCATGATATCCGGACGAACCCGGTTTAAAATATTGACCAACTCATACGCTTGCTTATTGCAAACATTATAGTTTGGGATGTCGCCGTAGGTCTTGACAACATGATCCAGCATATCCGATCCGGGATCCCCATTGTCGTAAACCGGGTCGTGGTGAAAAATCGCTGCCCCTTGAACTTCTAACCCAAGTTCTCGAAGTAAGGCAATCAAGGCATGACCATGGGCAGCTCCTGCTGTAATATAGCACGTCTTCCCCTTCAGCTTGGCACGATATTGCTCGAGTTGTGGTAAGATTCTTTCTGTTTCCGCCCTTATTATTTCTTCTACTTCTGTTTCTTTACCAAGAACCTTGCCCAATTCCCTCAGCCAAGCATTCGTTCCTGCTATACCATAAGCCAAAGGAGCCTTAATCTCCGGAACACCGTAAATCTGTTCCAGAGCAGCGCCAAGATAAGTCCCTAACGTTGGGCATATCTGGATGGATGCTGCAGCCTCGGAGATTTTCTCCAGTTGTTTCACTGTAGAGAAGGGAACGATATACTCTGCTTCATAGCCAAGCTTTGCCAACAGTTCGGTAAATATATCGCTACCCCAGAAATTGATAATATTGACCTTATTGGTCTTTTTCTCAGGTGGCTTGACGATCTTTCGAACGATGGAGTGATACGCTGAGTCAAATCCGCTGGTCCAGATCTTTGATTTGAAGCCTTCACAATAGCAAGCAACGACAGGGATCCCAAGTTCTTTCATCATGTTCTCCGTTACGCTCTCCACATCATCTCCCATAATACCCGAGGCGCAAGATGTTGTGACAAAGATAGCATTAGGATGAACCCGTTCATAAGCTGCGCGGATAGTCTCCTCCAGCTTCTTGATTGCACCGAAAATAGTATCTTTTTCTTCAATATTTGTACTAAAATATCGTCCAATGACCGATGGCAGATCTCTCTCCATCTGTCCAACCCGATAGACAAAATTGAAGCCGAAGAAATCTCCTGCGCAGCCAACCGGTGCATGGTTGATGATGACCGCATCTTGGATCATGGACAGTTGGCAAAAGGCATTGCCTGAACTGCAACCCATGCACTGGGTAAAAGAACGAGAGCAGTCGTGTAAATTCCCTGAATTGCCACATTGTACAAGCTGCCCTGCTGTACCTTCAAAGCCGGTAATCGATCCAAGACGTTGTTCTCGAATCATAACTTCTGGTGTTTGAATATTTATTTTGCTCATAGTGTACCCCTCTCTTTGTGATATGTAGTAAACTCCCATACTTCGTCGTGCATGGGAGTTTACTAAGATATTTTAAACTCCCCCATAGTTGCATTGGAAAGAATTTATTTTCCAGGACTACAAGATTTCGGTTCATAATCGTCACTGTGATTGGCTTTTAAATTAAGCGCTGGCACCTATTATTCAAAGGCTTTTACAAAAGCCTGATCGAGATCGGCGATCAAATCCGCCACATCTTCAAGACCCATCGACAATCGGATGGTTTCTGGAAGGATCTCTGCTGCAGCTTGCTCCTCTGGAGTCAATTCTCCATGCGTTGTTTTCGGGGAATTTATGATCAGGGACCTGGCATCTCCGACATTGGCATGATAGCTAAATATTTTCAACGAATTTATAAATTTATTAAGTTCTTTCTCACTTCCCTGGAAACCAAAGGTAAAGACTGAGCCCGTCCCCTTGGGGAAATACTTGTCTGCCAAGTCCTTATACTTACTGTCTTGGGCGGAAGGATGACTCACCCAACTCACCTTATCCCGACTTTCAAGATGTTTCACAATCTTCTCGGTATTGGCGATCTGTTTATCAATCCGTTCTGTTAGTGTTTCAACTCCTTGTAAGATCAAAAACGCGTCAAAAGGGCTTAAAGCTGCACCTAAATAGGCTAGATAATTAAATCGTATTCTTGCTGTAAACGGACTATCCGGAAATACTTCCAGAAAACTTCTCTCTCGTCCAGTATTCAATTCTTTTAGCGTATACTGAGGTACTTGAAAGTGAGCGAATTTTCCATTAGCCCAGTCAAATTTTGCATTTTCCACGATCAGGCCACCTATGGTTGTCCCATGTCCACTAAGGGACTTTGTTGCCGAGTAGATTATGATATCCACACCATAGTTAAACAAACTAATGAGATAAGGTGTAGCAAAGGTGTTGTCCACTACCAATGGAATATTATTATCATGGGCCGCCTTCGCAATCGCTGCGATATCCAGTAACGTCGCGTTGGGATTGCTTATGGACTCAATTAAGATCCCTTTCGTCTCTGGTTTGATGGCTTTCCGAAACGATTCGGGATCGTCCGAGTTTTCGACCAAGTCAATTTCGACACCGAATTTAGGGAATATTTTTTTCAGACTATCAAAGGTACCTCCGTAAAGTTTAGGAGTTGTGAGGATCCTTCCGCCACCCTCTGCTAGGTTAAGCAAGGTGTAAGAAATTGCTGCCATACCTGACGCAAGGGCGATTGCAGCCGTACCTCTATCTAATATCGCTATTCTCTGCTCTAAAACATTTACCGTTGGATTACCAACTCTCGTATAAAGATAGCCGAGCTCCTCCATAGCAAATAATCTTTCCGCTCTGTCAGTGTTTCCTAAATCAAAAGAAGCGGTCTGATAAATTGGAACAGCGACAGCATAATTATGCTCTTTAGAATCATAACCAGCCCGAACCTTTAAGGTATCAAATCCATAATTAATATCTGACATCTCTCAACCTCTCTTTCATATTATAAAAAGATAAAAAATGCATATTCACCCTCTGGGCTTTCGAATACGCATATCCTTTCGCGCTGTACTTTCTACCTAAAGAAAGGCCAGCCCCTAATTTTCATGAGAAACTGGCCTCTAGGCTATAGCTTCCTGAGTCACGTTCCCTAACAACCCCTTAATAACATTTACAGCGCTATTTGCATTTTCTGCATAACCATCCGCTCCAATGCTTTTAGCATAAGCCGATGAAATTGGACCGCCCCCCACAATAACTTTAATTTTTCCACTAAGTCCTTCCTGCTTTAACAGATTAACAACTTTGGACATTTGTGACATGGTCGTGGTCATCAAGGTTGATAAACCTATAACGTCTGCGTCCACTTCTTTCGCTTTGGCAACGAAATCCTCCGCTGGAATATCTCTACCTAAGTCAAAAACTTCAAAATTACCGACTTCTAGTAAGATTTTAACTAAATTCTTGCCGATATCATGCGTATCTCCCTCCACTACACCCAATACCAATTTAATTTTTTTCTCTTCTTGATTCCTTTTTAGGTGAGGGGTTAACACTTCCAGGCCGGTATACAGCGCATCCGAAGCTATTAATAGTTCTGGAACAAAGTATTCTTCCTCCTCATACAACCGACCAGCCTCATTCATGCCCATTATCAGACCTTCATTAATGGCCAGAAAAGCATCTACTTTTTCTTCAATGGCTTCCAGCGCGGCTACTTTGGTTAAATCCGAATTAAGTTCTACTACTCCTTGTGCTAAATCCGCAAGAATTTTCTCTTGTTTGCTCAATTTGAATACCCTCTTTCTTCTCTATTGACGTTAACCTACGGAAGGTGTGAACCTCCCCCCGGACAACTCTTAGTGATGCGATCTCCTACTAATTTTATCTACCTGCACACTACCTATGTCTTTGCCCAACAGCGCCTCCTCTCAATGCTAGTTCCTGGGTGACGAAATAGTTCCCCAGTTTTTTAGTAAATGTTCTGAAGAGGGTGCAAAAAAACTAGAGACCGATCTCTGATCACCATCAGAAATCAGCCTCTAGTTTTCTAGTTAGCTTTTATTTCATACTATTCCGATATGTTTTATTAATAAATTTTACTTCGTTTATCCTTATTTGTCAATAACCAATTTCTGACGATTTTTGTACTATTGGCCTGTCCTCTACCTCCATTTTTTGGTTAGATGAGAGTACTGAATAATATGCTCTGAGAGAGTCAGCGATACGTTGAGATTGAGCCACGTTCACGCAAGGTGAGCCAGTCTGCGATTGACACAATTATTGAAGTTGAAGGACGCCACTGCATCCTTCAACTTCAATAATTGTGAAATCGATTTCTTCTAAAATACACAATGGTATTGTAATTATCCAAAGTTAGGGAAATCGTATTATCCAAGAAATCCATTCAAACAACTTGAGCTCCTTTAGGAGTTCTTTTTTTGCCCCTAACTTCGGATAATTTGCTATGAATAATGGGAGTTTAAGGAAACAGGCGCGAAACTGTAAAATGAAATGCCGAAATATAGCGCTGAATATTCAATGCTGATTATTACTTTGTTTTGAAGAAATAATCTAGCAAAACAATAGATAAATAAATCGAAAAAATAGATGCCGTGGAGAAAACCATAAACCACCACATATTAAAAAAGTAAAGAATATGCAGCTTATATGCAAGAAAATTAACACCATAAGTCGCTAGAATAACTGTGGACTTCCAGCGCCATCTAAGCCTTAGAAAATAGATTAAAACGATAATAATAGCTACTAAAACATAATATAACACAGCTCCTACGTAAGGGCTTCTTACCGAATCGGGTATAAAATTCCTTGTGTAATTTTGATATCCAGACAGCATAAATCCCCATAATAGGGTGACTACATCCAACGGGAATAATCCTAAGATTATGTAAACATAATATCGAAGTGGTTTAATACCTTCCAAGCCTTTAAAGTAATTTTTCCTTGCCCACCAGAAGTAAAAAGTCAGCGAAACAACAGTCATCCAAGTTCGGTACCAATTATGCGAATAGATACCTAAAGCCAAAAACAATTCTTCAATTAATCCGTATAATCCAGACAATATAATAATCCAATAATACTCTAAATTAAAAACGGCAACTAAGAGCGCTGTTGCTGCGACCGAGAACTGTGAGAAAAGGTTTCCTGCAAGTACATCGTCGAACGCTGAGGTAAGAATAATCATCGGATAGTAGTTATAAGCTTTAAACACAATAAGTATCATTGTTTCGAAAAGGAGAACCAGTCCCACTAACGTCATATAAAAAGCGAAAACAAATTTACGCCTTTTGGCTTTGATAATTGAAAATATCACTTCAAATATGGTTGTAACACCTAATAGCATATACCAAATTGTATTTGTCCAGAGATAGTTCATTCAATACTTCCTTTGCTACAACAAACTCCTCGTATATTGGGTAAACTTAGGGCTGAGGCAATGCTTTCCGCTAGTATTACGGAATTAGAAGATTCTATACTATGATGCTGCCTAACGTACCATCAAGTATAGACGTAAACCTAAAAACGATTATTTCATTTAGTGGCAATCAGATTCACATTATCCTACTAACTATATCTTAGACTAATCTTATCCCAGCTTCCATAGGGGGCTCCCTATTTACGAAAAAATCCCCTCGCTAGGAGGGGGAGTGAAGGAGGATCAAGAATGAAAAAGAGACATTTATATGAACCGCTAAGTTAGCGGATAATCATCAGTTTACTTACTCAAATCTGTTACTTTTCGTTAATAGTAACTATTTTTGAAATCTTAAGATTGCAAGCATATATATAAAGAGACCAAGTTTTTCAAATCAATGAAAACTTAGTCTCCAGGAGCTCTGGTCAACCTAGTATAATATATCGCATTATTCCTATATTTTTACTATACTTTACTATTCTCTGACTAAATTGTCAATACTGTATTATTACTTAGTTCAAGCGCCCAGACGTATGAAGCTGATGCAGGAGGCGCTCGACGGTCGGGCGAGTCTATGAAAGCTCTTGGATTGAGGAAAGCTTTATAAGCTCGCCTTCGATGACGCCCTTGACCGTGATTTTAATATTCTCCGTTTTAGTCGTTTTATCAAGTATAGTCTCTTTGGCTAGTTTATGACCAGCTTCATCAAACTTATAGAATTTAAAGGTATTATCTTGTTGTTTTACTAATACCCCATAGCCACTTTGTTCCATCATCGGCATTAATAAGCATTCTTTGGTTTTCTTTTCAGGTTCCAATGTATCGCTAGACATCTTGTCCATCAGCCAACCTTCGAATACTTGCCCCGCATTTGTGCTCTGAGGTGTGTTAGTCGCTGTTTCTACTTTATTTAACGATGAAGTAGCTTGGCTTTTTGAGCTATCACTTTTATCGCACATTGCTGTCATATCACCTTTTTTCTCTGTTGTAGCAGAACTCTGAGAACCACACCCAGCAAGAATAAAAACGACTACCACTAAAATGGTTACTAGGGTCAAATACCTTTTAGACATAAAATCCACTCCTTCAAATAGGTTTCTTAAATAGTCTTCCTTTAAACTTGCGAAAAGCAATTATTATTAACCCTATCCCCGCCAAACCGATAACCGGTGTTACACATGAAAGTCCGCATGAGCCGCAAGAGCCAATACATCTCTCTGGTCTAACTAACTGTGTGAATGAGACTCCAATATTATATAGAACAACTCCAAATCCAACCAATAGTGATTTTATGCTTTTCATCTTTATACCCCTTAAGTCGTCAATTTATCTGTTTCGGCTTTCCACGTGATATTGTTATTCCAGCACGGCTCACCCTGTCCATAAGTTATCGCGGCTTTGGGGCATACGTGTACGCATTGGCGGCAAGTAATACAACCATGAATATTGTAGTTCAGTCCATCTTCAGAACTCTGTAAGGCGCCCATTGGGCAATCATTAACACATTTATTACATGAAATGCACTTTGACTTAGAAAACTTAAGTTTAAATGTGAAGCCAACTTTTGCCCCTACGCTATGCAACAAGCTTTGAGTTGCTCCAATCGGGCATAAGTAACTGCAATACCCTCGGCCACCTTTAGCAAAGGCACCTAACACTACAAGCCAAATGAAAGCTGTGATAAGTGTAGTAGAACTTATTATTCCCAAATCCCAGTTTAGACCGCCCGTGGTTAATTTTTCCATAACTGCATAATTACAATAGGCACATACCACGGATAATCCTAAAGCAGGAGTAATTAAGAAGCCAGCAAGTATCCCATATCTAACCGGTGTCGGAGGAATATTTTTCTGCCAATTAAGTTTAAACCTATTAGGTATAGCTCGGCTAATATACTCAGGAATTGCACCGGCCATACATAACTTGCCACAAAATAGTGGACCTGCTATTAATGCTACTCCAAGAACTAGAATAATTATTATCCCGGATGCGGTAAGTATGTTTATTCCATTCCCCGTAAATATTCCTTGGACTGCCATACGGAAGCATGCTCCATGAATGTCTGTACTACCCTTTACGTTGAAAACAGAGATAAGCAGCCTTTGCAATAAGGCGAACGGGGCGTAAATCAGTGCAAACCCTACTAAGTACCATACTGCTCTTTGTAATAAGTATTTTTTTGATGCTTTCATCGCTAAACCCCCAATCTCGTATATTCATTGCGTAATATCTTTCTCATAATTCCTAATTTTGCTAACCTGATTGAGTTTTGAATTGATAACGTTCACCGGTATTTTGGCGAGTAGTTTTCCACATTTTGAATCCGATAAAACAATCGCGCCTGTGCTTATCTGATAGTCTTTATTAATGTATTGACGGGGAATATCAAGGTTAACACTCAAATTCAAAGTCTTACCCGGCAGTATTGGACTATTAAATCTTTCAATTTTTTCATTAAAAGATGGATCACTTGATGCGATCTGGGTAGATCCCTCAAATCCTTCTGTCTGCACTTGTATCCAGATAGGCTCTTTACCCTTGTTCGTAATGCTGCTTTTAGATATTGCAATTTTCCCAGGTTGAACTAGTTTCTTGGGCAGCCCTTCATTTTGGATATCAAATTCTACCGGTTTTATAGGTTGACTTACTACGCCTGATGCTAAATCGACCTTAAAAGTTGCTGTCTCATTGGGGATGGCTTTTTTATAAAGACCTGCCCCAAGCATAATAGAGATCGCCAAAACGAAAGTTGCTGAATAAAGAAGTAATTTAAGTATTTTCTCTTTTTTCATTGACCTGGTCCCCTTTCTTCAAGATTGATAAAATCGCGAATACGATATGTATGATTTTTATGATAGTTAGTCGCCTGATTAATTCACAGCATTCCTATTAACTTACTGTGGTTATAAGTATAGCGTTTTCACATCGAATAGAAATGGCTCAAAAGGGCTATATTTTCGCTTTAAGTGAACTCCCTTACGCTAAAGCTGAACATCGGGGCTGCAGTGGGGGATTCTATTCCCACCGCAGTGGAAATCGGAACACCCACTTATAGAAGGGGGTGTCTCGGAATTGATAAACTAGGGGCTGTAATGATAAAACAAAAATAGGAGTGTAAAATCAGCTTACTGTAATGCTGATTTTACACTCCTATTAAATTTTAGGAACACTAAAAAAGAGGATTCCCTGCTCCATTCAGTGAGCATCTACTAAGTTCATGATGTAAGTGATTATCACTTACTTATTTTTCCGAGATCGTCCACTACAGTTATTTTACTTTTGATCATTCCCATCCAGCAGGTATACGGTATTTCACCTTCTTCCAAAGGTGTAAATTCAATTAGATTATCCCCTGCTGATAATTTCAGATCAATTTTCAATTTTGGAATTGTTATCGCGTTATTACAATCATTAAGGTCATCGGCATCGGCCCTAATTATCCATTTGACAGGTATGCCTTTTTGCACAAGAATCGGAGCAAACTTATCGGACGTAATCTTAATTGTAACGGCTTGACTCTCTCCCTGTATTTTTGCCCTAGTTTGGTTAGAGTCTATCATAGCTGACATACTCGGTACGCAGAGGGATATTCCTGATAAAGCCAAACCTCTACTTATCATTACTATCCCAAGGACAACTACCAATATGGCACTTACTTTTAAAATTTTAGTTGAATTTTTCTTATTAATTACAGAATTCACGGCCCCAAAGATAAATATGAGCGGCACTGTTCCTACAGAAAATACAAACATTGAAATTGCCCCAATAGCAACACTTCTGGTACCCAAGGCGTAAAGCTCTACAATTTGAAGAGGCCCGCAAGGCATTAATCCGGACAGTAGTCCTACATATAAAGGTCCATAACTTGTTCCTTGCAATATTTTTTTCGCGAAGAACTTCGGCATTCTGAGATTGAATTTTCTTAGAAATGGAAAGATCCCCAAAAGGTTAACGCCCATTATGATCATAAACAAACCACCGATGATCGGTACAAGACCTCTAAAGGTTCCGTTGAAACTCACAACACGACCTAAACCACCAACGATCGCACCCATCGCCGTATAGGATAAGACTCTACCCAAGTTATAAAGCGTTGAAGGCAGAAAGCAAGCCTTTTGCTTGATCTCTACACTTTCAGTATTTCTTGAAGCTTTTCTTACCGTCTGTGATATCGCTATACCGCCGCACATCCCTAGGCAATGGAAAGATGTTAATAGCCCAAATAGGAAAATAAGGCCATAACTAGCGTTCGTACCTAAATTAGGTAAATATTTTAGATTGAACAAATCATTTATTAAATCCAAAACATTATCACATATCCTTTCGAATAATTCATTAGTGATAAAAATACTAATTAAAAAAATCTTTAGTTACATCCAGATATATTGCAACAGCCATAATTGCCGCCATAAATACAATGGTCAAATATCTATTCCTATGTTTATTTTTAATAATAATTTCGTCTGAGCTCTTAGTTATTACGTGCATCTTTTCACATCCTTTCTGATAATTTAAGGATTTTCTAATTAGTGTCTGATTTAAGAAATTTATGTTAGCTCCCTGTTTTAAATCGTTTGAGGCTTAGAGAGTTAAGTAAAACAGATGAAGAACTAAAGGCCATTGCCGCTGCAGCAAGCACTGGGTTTAGATGGCCAGTCGCTGCTATAGGTATTCCAATAGCATTATAAATAAAGGCCCAAAATAGATTTTGTTTAATTTTTCTCATAGTTTGCTTTGATAATTTGATTGCCGTTGGTATTGTCATTAAGTCATCTTTTAAGAGAACAATATCCCCCGTTTCCATTGCCACATCCGTCCCGGTGCCCATGGCAAAGCCAACATTTGCTGTAGCTAGTGCCGGAGCGTCATTTATTCCATCTCCCACCATTGCTACGATCTTACCCAGCTTTTTCAGTTTTTCAATTTCTTTGGCTTTGTCTTCCGGCATTACTTCCGCCAGGACATTTTTAATATTTACTCGCTTTGCAACTGAGCTAGCAGTTTTTCGATTATCTCCAGTGAGCATGTAGACTTCAATACCCATTTTTTCAAGAATAGAGACAACCTCTTTAGTATTTTCTTTGATTGTGTCCGCGAGTGCTATGACCGTTGTAAAGGTACCATTTATGGCAACGTAGACAGCAGTTTTTCCCTCGTCCTGGAGAGCAGATAAGACATCTTCGTTGATTTTTAAAAGTACGTTATAGTCCGCCATAAGTTTTTGGGTACCAATGAGAATCTCCTTGCCCTCAATTAAGGCCTTAACACCTTTTCCCGGAATGGCTTCGAATTGATCAGCATCTGCAAGGTCTACCCCTAACACCTTACCTTTTTCATAAATGGCTGCTCCAAGTGGATGCTCTGAACGTTTTTCGGCGATGGCCGCCAGTCTTAAAACTTCGTCTTCGTCGTAAATTTGTTCTTCTTGATTGAATAGAAGTATATCCGTCACTTCCGGCTTTCCTGTGGTGATTGTGCCGGTCTTATCCAAAACGACTGCATTGATTTTACATGCCGTTTCTAGTTCTTCACCGTTTTTAATTAATATACCGTTTTGGGCACCTAAACCCATGCCAACCATGATTGCAGTGGGGGTTGCCAGACCTAAGGCGCAAGGGCAGGAAACCACGAGAACTGCAACAGCGTAGATTATTGGTTGATCGATCAAGTAAAAAATATGATCATAGATCACAAAAAACCAAATTAGAAACGTTAGTGCCGATATTGAGAGCACAATGGGGATGAAATAGCTACATACTTTATCCGCAATTTTCTGGATAGGTGGCTTACTTGCTTGGGCTTGCTCCACTAATTTGATAATGTGGGCCAGTACCGTATCGTTGCCGACCTTAGTCGCTTGGAATTTAAAGGAACCAGATTTATTGAGAGAGGCGCCTGTTACAAGATCAGTTTCCCTTTTTTCAACAGGTAAACTTTCACCCGTTAACATGGATTCATCAACCGTTGAATAACCTTCTAGAATTATTCCGTCAACAGGGATTTTATCCCCTGGTCTAACCACAATAACGTCGCCGATTTGAACGCTCTCGATCGGAATGTCAAGTTCTTCACCATCTCGTACTACTCTTGCGGTTTTAGGCTTGAGTTCAATAAGAGTTTGAATAGCCGTCGAGGTTCGGCCTTTAGCAATTGATTCTAGGTATTTTCCTAACAGTACGAGTGTGATAATAACGGATGAGGCTTCAAAATAGATGTTTTTCATACCAAAGGTTAACGATACCGTCTCGAAAAGTGAAAGATACAAGCTGTAGAAATAAGCGGAAGTCGACCCTAAGACCACCAACAAATCCATCGTAACTTTTCCTAGTCGTAGAGCGTAATATGTATTTCTGTAAAATCTTGCACCAATGATAAACTGTACCGGGGTCGCGAGGGCAAGCTGTAACCGCCAGTCATGAAGAAGTAATGCTTTCGATCTTAATATAGCAACATAAAGGGAAACCGTTGATGTTGAAGTTTCTCCCAAAACGACATCATGGCAAAAACCTATACCACCCAAAATCATGGCGAGAATTAAAGGCGAACTTAAGATTGCTGCAGCTATAAAGTGATTTCTCAATTTATTTCTTTCAATTTGTCTACGATTTAGACCGTTCAGAGCATTTTCAGTTTCACTTCCTTCTACAGAAAAACCAAGCCGTTCTATTCTCTTCTTAATTTCCGGCAGTTGAACTTTAGCTGGATCGTATTCGAGCAGAGCCTTTTCAACCGCATAACTAACGTCTACCTTACTTATCCCGTTAAGTTTTTCAAGACTCGCTTCAATAGTCATTGAACACAGAGTGCAAGTCATTCCATATATCTTGAGTGAAGTGCTTTCAATCAATTCCTCACATCCTTTCAGAATATTTGGTAACTACTTAAGACTTTTGAATATCTTTTCTCCTCAGTCGTTATACTATACTATTCATGTAGATTTACTTGGTTTATTAATTCTAATACGCTTAAAACCCTTTGTCAATGGGTATTTACATTATCTTCGATATGCAAAAAAAACAACGCGACGGAAAATTTCCGGCACGTTGCTCATGGACGCTCTTAATTGTGACTATTTCGAAATCGCTGTAGCACTTTTAGCACGAAGCATTATTTTTATTAAAGCAAACAGTTGGAGTGCCTTCAGCAAGTTAGGCACTCCAACTGTCATTTACGGAAATATTTATTTTAAGAATAATGCCATCAAAAATCAGATGACCCAATCAGCTATGTATTCCTGTTTGGATTCCTGAGATGTATGGCCCTTGAAAAGCAATTCGGGATTCTTAATACTCACTTTAGTCCCGCTTGGAACTGACTTTGTAATAAATGCATTACTGCCAATAACTACGGAACTTCCTATTACTGTTTCCCCTCCTAAAATTGAAGCACCTGAATATACAGTAACACCATCTTCGAGAGTTGGATGCCGCTTAACTCCTCTAATTGACTGGCCTCCTCTAGTTGATAAAGCCCCAAGCGTTACACCTTGATATACCTTTACATTGTTTCCAATAACGGTTGTCTCCCCAATAACCACACCTGTACCATGATCAGTAAAGAAGTATTTCCCAATCACAGCACCTGGATGAATATCGATACCAGTAACGCTATGAGAATATTCACTCAATATTCTGGGTATCAGTGGCACTGAAAGTAGGTTAAGCTCATGCGCCAACCGATAAATGCTCATCGCAAAAATACCCGGATAAGAAGAAATGATTTCATCCTTACTGCTTGCAGCAGGATCTCCCTCAAAGGCAGCCTGAACGTCCGATGCAAGATATTCTCTAATTTTGGGGATTCTGTCCAAAAACTCCAAACATATCTGATTTGCCTTATCTCTTACGTTATCATAGTTGAAATCATCCTGTTGGTTAGCCTGATGCCTCAGAGCAAAGGTTATTTGTTCACTCAAGGATTCAAAAATATTAGTTACCAGCTCCCCGACGTGATAATCTCTTATCTCTCCTTCAAAATTCTTCTTACCAAAATAGCCGGGAAACAAGATCTGCCTCAACTGCATGGATATTTCAATAATTACATCTCTATTTGGAAGAGGTCCAGAATCCTGAGGAATAATATATTGCTCTTGTTTGTAGCTTGAGGATATTTTCGTAACAAGCTGATTTATCTTATCTTGATATTCATTACTCATTACTCACATTCATCCTTTCCCAATCTCTTCCTCTACCGCCTGCATGCCTTATATGGTATGCAATCAATGCCTGTCTAGAATAAAAAATGCCCTAATTTATCTTTTTTAAAGGTATCGACCTCGGAACACTTACTTAATTAGGTTTACTGTCTTTTTATTTCATTGTATTCCTATGACTTTAATATAATAATAAAAGAGCGATCAGAATTTGTCAAGACACATATTTAATCCTTGCCATCTCGATACTCCTTAAAAAAAATGAGAAGCCTAAGTGTTTTCATCGAGAAACAAATCCTTAGCCTTCACATCTGATCATAATCACTTGTCAACTGCCCTTACAGGACCCGCAAAGCAAAGGCCTATTCCTTATAATAAAACCATTTTCACAGTACACATCTCTAGTCCCTCGCCACTATCGTCCCACTACAACCGCGCTAAGAAGATCTTCGGCAAGCCTTAAGCCTCCCCGATACCCTGTGTACCCTCTATCGAGTACTGCCCTGTTGGCAACAGGGAATGTGACGCTCAAGTGCGGAGCCTTAATCGCCAGGGCAAGTTCTCTGTCGAAGGAACTCCCAACTACAAAGGCTGGACTGAAGGTCTTGACATACTTGTGGCTACCGTTCTTAGGATATAACCGATTCAAATGTCCTATCACTTGACTCGTATTTGTTTCAAAAATCAGGTTTGGCTTTAAACCAGACTCCAGATTTTCTAGAAGATCTTCAAATAAATCTTCCTGACCCTCTTTGATCTGATCCGTAAAGACAACTAACTCCGGCAGCCATCCTAAGTCGTCCGCCAGAAATTCAGTAATTGCAGGAGCATAATTAGCGTCCCCAATCACAACAGCATATTTCTGCAAGTCTAGATCATTATAACAATCGACTAGAGTATCCATATAACTGTAATACACCCGATTTTCCTCGGCAATAACTCTTTCTACCCACGCTCGATCCAGTGAAAGTACCCTAGCGATCTCTCTTAAGAAACGGTCCGTTGCTGTAGGCCCAATCGGCAGCCCTGTCGTCAGGTAAGGAATCCCATGGACTTCTTCATACGTTTTAGCAGCTTCAATCCCATAAGAGGAGGAGACGACAATGTTTAGTTCGGCACTTGCCGAATTTTCCAGCCCTTCAAGGGTGTCTTCAGGCGTGAAAAAAGTATTGACATCTAAGTTCAGCTTAGCAAGTAGTTTTCTAACCCCCTCTAAATTACCCCGCCAAAAGACATCCATATAAGGTACAATGCCCAAGATGTTTACCTTGCCTTTGCGCTTCGTCTGGCAGGGTTTGACATAGTCCTTCGCCAGAGACTGCATCACAATATCATACCCGTCATACGAATTCCCTTTAAACCCGCCGGTCTCAGCCGCCACGATCGCCACACCGTCTTTGCGGAACTCGCTAACCTCAGATCGGACGTCATCACCGATTAGTTCAGTTACGCAACCCGTGATCACCACAAAAAGCTTGCCTTCCATGACCTCAAGCGTGGTTTTAATCTGCTCGTGCAGTCTTTCGTTACCACCAAAAATAACATCTCTTTCTTGGACATTGGTGCTGGGAACACTCATCCCACCGCAATAGCCACCTACCTGCAACCCACTGCCACCATTTTGAGTCCAGGTGATGCTACCTACACACCCTGCTGGAGCGTGCACAATGGGTATGGTTTCGGGCAACGCCGTGAGAGTCATAAAAGCCCCTCCCAGAGAACATAGATATCTGGGCCTTTCAATAAAGTTAGGCATTGTCGTCATCTCCCTGCGCTTTGATGTATTTAAACGGATCAGAGTCGTACCACTGTTCGGCATAAGGAAGTGACACGTGTTTTTTCAGCTTCCTATTAAATAGGGGATTTTTTAATTGCCTAGCTAATCGACGGGCCAGTTCATAAACTCCTGAATATCCTATATAGCCTAGACCTGTATTATAGATAACATGTGTTGCTATCCCCAACTTAGCCGCTGTACCGTTTCCATTCCAGTGACCTAGAAAAACGTCAGGTTGTAGTTTCCGAAGCAGATTGGCTTCCTCAAAGGGCTGAACATTGGCTATATTAAGTACAAAATCCTTAGGTGAAGAAGCAGCCAGCTTCTCATATTCCCCTACCGCAAATTCATCATGATGATAAGAGCGTATGCCGACGACTTCAAAACCGAGTTCTTGGAGGAGTCTTGCCGTTGCCAAAGCTCTGAATTCACCAGCTCCGACAAAGACTGTTTTCCCCTGGAAAAGAGGTAAGAATTCCTCAAGGGCTACCTTTAATTCTGCAGTCTCTTCAGAGAGCAATTTATCTGCCAGTTCTGCTAAGCCAAAAAAACAGGCGATTTCTTTAACCCACAGGCTCGTATTTTCAATACCAATAGGCATGTGCTTCAGAAGATAAGGTATGTTGAATTTCTCTTCCAGATATTTGACAAAATAATCATCATGTGTCGGGCAGGTGCTCACAGAAAGTGCTGCCTGGGTAACCTTATACATTTCCTCTTGGCGAGCAAAGACTGGAAAAATATTGACCTCTAGTCCTAGAGCATTTAACAACCGTGTCAACTCAAGTTCATCCCCTCTGCCCATAGAGGAAACGTTCATGAGGTTCACCGTCTTACCACGTCGAACCTTCTCTTTTGCTTCTTCGAACTCATCGTAGATTAACAGCTTATCGGGTTCAGGCTCTTCCAGCAGTTTTCTCCCGAGACCATGGTACACCGCATCATATGCAGTTGCCCAAATTTTAGTCTTGAAGCCCTCACAATGCACTGGGATGAGTCTGGCGCTAATCCTGGGCTGAATTCTTTCGACAACTCCATCAATATCATCGCCGATAATTCCAGGTACACACCCAGCCACGACCGTGATCGTTGCTGGCCGATACAAGACATCCGCTTCAATGATCGCCCTTTCCAGCTTATCCTCGCCGCCACCAATAACGTCCGATTCGTTCAACGCTGTCGAAAGCCACAGGGCATCTTTAACCTGACCCCAGCGAACTGAACCTCCCGACCGCGCATTGGCATTCTGGGAATGTGCGCAGGAACCACAACCAATCGCTGCATGAAGAATGGTGACATTATCTGGCAAACTGTTAATCATAGCTAGGGCCGGAAGCAAAAGGCAAATGGATCCTTGTGAGAAACTCCTTTCGCCATCATTTAAGGAGCAATTCTTAGTCTTATTAGCCATCCCGCAAACGGTCCCTGCATAACTGATGCAAGCTTTCAAACGTTGTTCTCGTTTGGGAGGCTCTTTACTATCAAGGTAAGTCACTCTAGTCAACCTCCTTCTCAAAGTTGTGGGCCACGGCCACCATCGCCTGAATGTTTTCCAAAGGCACGCTCGGTGGAATATTGCACCCAGGCATCAAGATATAACCGCTCGCTTTGCCGGCCCTGTTGATGCATTCTTCGCACGCCCGAGTTACTCCATCCGGCTTAAGATCAAGCATGACCGTCACCGGATCCATATTACCGGCAAACGCCATCACGGAGCCAACGGTAGCTCGAGTATACCCAAGGTCGACCTTGTAATCCACAGAAATAATGTCGGCACCGATTTTAGTAATCAGATCCAGTCGATTGGAAATATTGCCGCAAATATGGACAAGTGTCAAAACGCCATGAGCCCGTACTCTCTGGATCACCTTCTGAAGGTAGGGCAGCGTGAACTCCTGGAAATGTTTACGCGAAATTAGATTACCAGAAGCACTCGGATCCGCTATGGAGATAATTCCCGCTCCCCCCTTAATATAGGGCTCAAGGTATTGATAACAAAGCTCAGCGCTGAAGTCTAAGATTTTGTGCACTGCCTCAGTGTCATAATAAATATTGCGTAATAATTTGTCTGCTCCATAAGCTAGACCCGCCAACGTAAAGGGTCCCCAGGAGCTAGCGCCTACCATCGTCGTAGCTCCAATATCTGCGGCCAAAAGATGGCCAGTCTCCCAGAGAACGTTAATCTGATCATCCTTCTGTAGACGACCTAAGTCTATGCCATCAACGTCTGACGCCTTTTGAAGCAGAGGCTCCTGAATATCAGGAACCCCTGTAGCTCGAAATTTGATCTTTGCTCCAATAGCTTGCAACGCCAAGTTGTGATAACCCGATCCTGCCCAGACAATATCTGAACCTACTTGCTCGTTAGTGCTGGCAATTATGTCGGCAGCCCGTTGTGCTCCGATACCAAGAGCTTCCTTTAGAGATAGCCCTTGCCTATTGAACGTCCAAGCCCCCCCAGATAGTAAAGAAACAGGCGTCCGAGGAGTTTCTAGATGCTGAGCTGCCTTGGTAACAATTTCTCTTGAATTCATAACAACCCATCCTTATCCTTATTTAACACCTTTTAGCTTGACAAAGCTGGCTTTGGCAAGCGCCTCCGCATCGGTATCCTTGTTAAGTACCCCGATAGCTTTCATCTCTTTCGCTGCCTTTAAAACAGCATCAACGCCTCCGTCAATGGAGGGTATAAAGTTGTAAGTTGTAAGAATTTTGGCATTGAGAGTCGGATCACCAGGTACATATTTTTTATCCACTTCGATCTGTGCTATTTCCGTCTGATTTGAATTAACCCATTGCGCTCCCTTGATAAACGCCCGCGTGATCGCTGCAGCTGTTTCCGGGTCTTTTTCGATTAATTTGCCGTTAACAACAAGTAAGCAGCAGTATTCATCCTTAAAAGGAGTATCCTTGGCTGAGTTATAGATGCTCTTAACCTTCCCTTGAGTGACTGTCAACTCGGCGAATGGATCTGCAACTGAGATAAGATCCACTTCCCCTTTTTCTAAGGCTAAAGGCAGTTCAGAATTAGGAAATACCTTCCACTGGACATCCTTCTGAGAATCAAGACCCTCATTAGCCAGTTGCCTAGACACCAGAATCATCGGACCACCGCCAATCGCCGGTACGCCGATTGTCTTACCTTTTAAGTCTTTAAAGGATGTAAAAGGCATATCCTTAGGAGCTAAAACTTGGATGCATCCAGTATGGAGACCCACTGTAAATTTAATATCCAGACCGGCTTCAATAGGTTTGAGCCACTGCATTAGCAGCCCGTCGGTAGCATCAATTTTGCCAGTGGCCAACCCATCCTTCAGTGTATTAGCATCCCCTTTGATCATTTCCGCGTCGATACCTTCGTCTTTCAAAAAGCCTTTCTCATAAGCCGCAATTAACGGAGCTTCGCAAGTGTTTCCAAAATACCCCAATTTCACCTTTGTGAGTTGCTTTGGAGCATTACCACCTTGAGCTCCGGACGCCTCTGTAGTGGGTTTTGATGCCCCGCATCCTGCCAGAGCCAATATGAGTGTCGACACAATAGCCAACTGGACAACTTTCCTTACCTTTTTCATTTCCTTACCTCCACCTTCTTCTATATTTTTTACTCATGAAAAGAGCTTTATCTAAAGGGCTCTCACCCGTTTGGGCAGGACTGTCTAGCTCTAGTCTATTTATAGATTCCTTCTATAAATAGTAACTCAATGATTCACCTTCTTTGGCAAAATGCAGAATTTCTAAAATCTTGGATCTCAAGAGCAGAAAATCGGGATGGTTTCTGGCCCGCGGCCTCCCTAAAGAAACTTCAATTTCTTCCTGAATTCGCCCTGGTCGAGATGTCATAACGATGATACGATCACTTAGGTAAATAGCTTCATCAATATCATGGGTTACAAGAATCATCGTTGTCCCGCGTTCCTGCCAAATTTTAATAATCTCATCTTGCATCGTCATCCTCGTAAAAGCATCCAACGCCCCCAGAGGTTCATCGAGCAGCAAGACCTTCGGCTGGTTAACCAAAGCCCGAGCTAGAGCAGCACGCTGGGCCATACCTCCAGAGAGTTCATGAGGATAGGATTTCTCGAACCCGTCCAGTCCAACGAGTTTAATATAGTCCATAACCTGCGGCCTTTGGTCACGAGGAATTCCTCGAGCCACGAGCCCGGCTGCCACATTGTCATGAATAGTTAGCCAGGGAAAAAGAGTCGGATCTTGGAACACTAAGCCCCTAGTATAGTGCGGTCCCGTTATCCGTTCGGCATCTAGGTAAAGTTCTCCCTGATCCGGATAGTCTAAACCAGCAATCATCCGAAGTAACGTCGATTTGCCACAGCCGCTCGGACCGATCAAGGATACGAGTTCACCGGGCTGGACCTCCAGATTGACTTTGTCTAGGGCCACCATTTCCTTACCGCCGACATCTTTAAACACTCTGCGGACACCTTGAACTTTGATTGACCCACCCAACCCAATTTTACTTACCATTTAATTAGCCCCCTCTGCCAGATAAGCATATGATCCTTAATTGTGAAAATCAGGGTAATTAAACTCGAAAAAATTATGGACACAACCACTAGGCTAGCGTAAACTTTACTGTAATCTGCCCAACCCTGCGCCCAAGTGAGATACCAGCCTAGACCAGCTTTTACGCCCAGCATCTCAGCGACGATTAAGGTGAGAAAGGATGTACCCATACCCATAAAGAGGCCGATAAATATTGTTGGGGAAGCCGCGGGAATACCAACTCTGAAAATCAGATACTTTTGAGTTGCCCCTAGAGTTTTAGCTACTTCAAAATAGGCATTTGGAACATTAGCAATTCCTGAGCTAGTCATCACAGCTACTGGAAACCAAACCGCTATGGCGATGATGAAAACACTTGCCCAAAAACTTGTCGGAAAGACAACTAACGCAATCGGAATCCAAGCGATCGCCGGAACGGGGCCGATAACCTTCAAAAGGGGGGTAATCCAATAACTCCACTTTTTACTCCAACCCATTAGAATCCCTGCCACTAGTCCAATCAGAGCTCCGATTATGTAGCCAGTGAAGAGAAGCCTTAGAGAATATAATGTGCTCAGTCCTAGTAAGCTCCAATCTGTAAACAACGAATTCAGCACTTTATCTGGACCCGGGAAATAGGGCAAGGGAAGCAACTTTAGCTTCAACGTTACAACATCCCAGATTTCTATAAGCATAAACACGGCCAACAACAGGGGGCCTTTCTCCGACAATTTTTCGCGTAGCCTCAAGTTTCTAGTTGAAAATATAAGTAAGGCAGCATAGATAACAATCAGAATTTCCAGCAATGCGGGATAGTACCTCGTAGTAGTAAAGCCTTGTTTATTAGGCATGTTAAGATGAATAAGCAGATCAATAAATAGAATAATGAGTGGTAAGAAAACCTTCAATTTAAAATTCTTTTGCGTTAAAGCCACATTCACGACACTGCTTAATTTTTTATTCTCTAACGACACTCTTTCCCCTCCTCCATTAGATTTTCCCTTCCGGCTCTATCCTCCTATCGCTCTTACAGTTAGTCTCTAAATTTTACTTTGTTTGTTTTAATTCCAACTTATTCTGTAAGTTTACTTGGTTTAAACAAATACTAGTATACCTTTAGACTGTTGTCAAGAGCGAATTGACATATCTGTGTGTGAAGATATTGGCTCATCGATAATTATTGCTGTTATGACAGATGCCTATTTGTCACTTCTTTTAATAAGAAATACAGGATGTAGGGCATCGAAGCTCTACAAGCACAAAAGAGCCCCCTACCTCAAAATTCGAGATAAGGGGCTCTTTACGCTTACAATTATTGATATTATTGTCAATGAATATTTACATATTCTAGTTTCGGTTTGACCAATTCCATTTACTTCTTCTTAAAAAAGTTAAGTTCGCAGACAGGATTACCTTGAGCGATTGTCTTACCAAGCTCAAATTGAAAGTCTGGGAAGGTGCTGGCTATGCCACGGTCGCCATCCATTGCAATGTCACAAAGCTTGACTATATCCTCATCGGAAAATTCTTGCTTGATCCAAGCGCTAACAAGAGGACAATAATGAAACTCTAAAGAAAGCTTCTCATCGCTCAATTCCGTAACAACTCTCTCGAAAATTTCCTTTCCGGTCTCGCTGGCGAAAACTTCGGCAAACTGTTTCATATCAGAAATGTCCGTACATTTTGCAGCAATATCCTTTCCATGAAAGCATCCACAGCGAAATATGGCTTTTCTGGCGAAGCCCTCCCAGTCAAGACCACTTTTCCTTGCTTCGTCAATCAGCAGGGACATCCAGGTAGCTCTATGCTCTATTGCATTACGGATGTCGATTATACTCTCTTCATTAATAGTCGGTTTATTGGTTATTACAGTCATTTTCAAGTCCCCCTATTTACTCAATTTACATAAGCCAACAACAAATCAGGACGCACCGAGTTCTGTGTTCAGAATGACGGGGCAGATTAAAATTGTAAGATTCATGCTAGATTCTGAATTAGCCAAAGGCTACATAACCACTGCCCACGCAAAGTGTGTATGCTCGGTTGCATGGTAGTTATCCGTACGTCCGTGGAAGTAGCGTCCTTCGATCTCAGAAGGGCTTAAGTTTTCGTGAAGACGTAGGCCTACGCTTGCAAGGTCTACTTCAAGCGTGGATGGATCAAAGCCTGTGATAATAGGCTCGCCCGCCTGTTGTGCGTATTGCTTCCAGCCTCGCACGCGTGGAGCCACTTTCTCAGAAAGAAATGCGTCAGTATCGTAATAATCGAAAATGATGGAGCTCCCCGTAGGAACGAGGCCGGCAATGGCACACAACATGGCTAACACTACGTCACGAGACAAGTAATATGTAACACCCAGCCAACTAAAAAAACTTAATGCCTCTGAGTCATAAAGTGAGCGTTTGAGGGCCGTTTCCAAATTTTCTTTCATGAAATCCACTGGAACAAAATGCAGATTCGATGGTTTCTCCCAACCCAACTTGGCAATACGTTGAGTCTTAAAGGCTTGTGTTGCAGGATGGTCGACCTCGAATACCTGAAGCTGCTTCACCATATCAGGAAATCGAAATGCAAAGGTATCCATTCCTGCCCCCAGGATTATATACTGACGCACACCCCGCTTGACTACTTCCTCGAGATTGTCTTCTGTATAACGTGCACGACTTATTATGTCCGATGTAGATGTTATGGTTTGTATGAACCATGCCAAGGCAGTCGCCTGATCAGGGAAAGACATAGCAGCGAAGGTGTTATTAATTATCTTAGTATATTGTTGAACAAATAATGCACGTTCCTCCTCTGTAAGGAAATGATATGCCAAGAAATCATCAAATACTTTGGATTCATCGTGCATGGCATGATACCCCCGCTGGTATGCTGTGAGCAGCGACATATGACTGACCTGATTCTCTTCCATTACATAACCTCCTAACTTGCTTCACGCACGGATGTATGAATTCACACTTATCAGCTATGTTTACTTTGTTTTAGTAAATATTAGTATACCTTTAGGTCATTGTCAATGGTTTTTATTACTAACTTTTGTAATCCAAGTTGGCTTATATCCATGTTTGAATTCTAAGACTACTGAGCGGCCTCATTAAAGCTCTGCTAAGCTTATTATTTTGTTTCTAAATATAACCGATAGAATGTTTGATATCAAAAAAAGCCGACTACCCTCGAAGGGTAATCAGCTAGACTCTCTTGACTCAAATTAGATAATATTCAAATTTATTCTTACATTTAAGTGGTGCTTATCATCGGATTATCACCACTTATTCCAACAACAAATCTTGCTATCTTCTTATCGGCACTCCCTCGTTATTGAAATATTTCTTCCCGAAGAACAAACTAACATTAACTAAAAGGATCATGACAGGCACTTCGATGAGCGGGCCGATGACTGCTGCGAACGCTGCTCCGGAATTAATTCCAAACACTGCGACTGCAACAGCAATGGCAAGTTCAAAGTTATTACTCGCTGCCGTAAATGCTAAAGTGACAGTTTGACCATAAGGAAGTCCTTGTCGCCAAGCCATATAGAAGGAGACAAAATACATAATTGCAAAGTAAATCAACAGCGGTATCGCAATTCTTACAACATCCAACGGTACGGACACAATAGTCTGGCCTTTGAGCGAGAACATGATAATAATTGTAAAGAGTAAGGCAATAAGCGCAAGTGGACTAATCTTGGGAATGAATTTTTTCTCGTACCACTCTTTTCCTTTGATTGGCAGAAGTATTAAGCGCGTAAGCATCCCCGCGAAAAAAGGAATTCCTAAATAAGTAAGAACACTTTTGGCGATCTCCCAAATACTGATGTTAACGTTAATATGCAGAGCGAGACCAAGCCAGTTTGGTAGAACGGTAAGAAAGATGTAGGCATAGATTGAATAGAAGATTACCTGAAAAACAGAATTCAGAGCAACCAACGCTGCGGCATACTCTGAGTCTCCTTTAGCTAGGCTGTTCCAGAGAATGACCATGGCAATACAACGGGCTAAGCCAATCATAATCAGGCCGGCCATATACTCTGGGTAATTATGCAAAAAGATTACAGCGAGGCCAAACATTAATATTGGCCCAATAATCCAGTTTTGAAGTAAAGATAAGGTCATGACTTTGCCGTTTCTAAAGACAAGTCCGATTTCCTCGTATTTCACTTTTGCTAGAGGTGGATACATCATCACGATTAAACCAATGGCAATCAGAATATTGGTCGTTCCCACTTGAAATTGGTTAATAAAACCTGAAGTACCAGGAAATATATACCCTATACCAACCCCAACTGCCATTGCTAAGAAAATCCACAAGGTTAGATAGCGATCTAGGAATGATAACTTGCGGCTAACTGGTAATTCGATACTCATGTTCTATTCAACTCCTCTATTGTTATCTAGATGGTTAAATTGTACCTCGTTACCATTTTAAATGGGGCATCCTTTGGCACGCATCAGCCTTTCCTCATCTTCCTCGAAACTTGGAAACGTGGGCATAAGCAAATCAAGCAGCGGATTTTCCATCTTCAGTGAATAATAAGTCCATTGTCCTCCGCGACGTTCATTCACAAATCCCGCTTGACGCAGGCGTCTCATATGTTGGGACACCCCTGGCTGGCTTATTTCCAATACTTCTGTCAAATCACAGACACATAACTCTCGCCCCTTAAGTAACGATAGAATCCTCAACCGCGTTTTATCTCCTAGTACTTTAAATTCTTCAGCCATTGCTTCAAGACGCGGTTCAGTGCTCAAAGGCTCAACCTCCTTTCTACGAATTATATGCTTCCTATAATGTTACATGCCTATATAATTATATTATTATATATCAGTTCCAATTACAACTACAATTTCATTACAGAGTTTCTTTGTCCGGCATTGGTCCCCCTAGTGTTAATTAATTTAATATACAATTTCTTATAGAATCCCTCACGAGAAAAAACCACCTAAACCATCGGTTCAAGCGGTTTCGAGTCAAGTCTCCTGCGGTCCCTGATACTGAGGTCGCTGAATCTACCCTAACCTTTTCAATCGCACATAGTAACGCTTTAAACGCTGGATAATCCGAGTTGCGGTGTCATGCTATCTCCAAAAATTCTAAGGTGCTTTCTATTAATTGCTTTTCCCACAGGCTAGAGGAAAAGGTATGATCTGCTCCGAGAATGATCTTAAAGCCATGCTTTCCTCTATTTTCACCCGCTGTCAGTGCCTCATAGTACATTTTAGCGTTTCCAGAATCGACTTCAGTATCGCCACTACCATGGATAATGAAACAATCTCCATGGTAGTTTTTTATTTCTTCTAAAGGGTTTGTCGATCTTAACGATTTAAAAAACTCCTGCCCAAGTTCAAAACCGTCAAAGTCACTCGAACCTACCTCTATAGTTTTGTTCATATGGTCATATCCTATAATACCCAACAAGTCTATAAACGGTCTTGCCACTGGAGCCCACAAAATCAAGCGGTTTACTCGATTATCTTGAGAGGCCGTTAAGGCAGCTACACAGGCACCCATGCTTAACCCTAACACTGTCAAATCCTCCTTGATTACCAAAGGGTGATTATGCATAAAACTAATGGCATCCTTTGTTTCCATAATCTGATGATGCAAGGAAATATCCACATGGTCGCCAGTGCTATCTCCACATCCACTATAATCAAAACGAAGTACTGCAAATCCTTTGTCAGCCAAGAAACGCGCAGCTTTTACAAATAAGCGATGTTGTCCTATTTTATTACCCATGAAACCGTGACATAATATTACACCCGGCGAGCTTTCACCGTGAGGCATATGCAAAACTGCCGATAGCCTTTGTTTTCTTGAATTGATGAAAACTTGTTCTTCCAATCGTCTCACGCTCCTATCCAATATAATCCCACGGTTCATTCGATTAATCTATATATATCCGATATGAATACTATGCATTAATTTATGATACATTTTCTTAATAGAAAAGTCAATACAAATCATTGGAATAAATATGAAAAAGCCAGAGATCAGGCCCTTTTAATGGTCCTGGTCTCTGGTTTCCTAAGAACCCTAACCTGTTACCTTTATCTGAAGAAAACCCTTCCGTGCAAACTCAATGTAGATGTAATTATATACATCCCTTTGGTTTTGGCAGACCAGCTATCTTACAGATAATCTTGAGCGATCCATTAGGGAATAATTCGAAAAATCTATCTGTATTAGTATCCGTTTCTTTACATAGCTTGGCGATCAACGGTACACTGCCAAATTTTTGCCAATATTTGCGTGAGTAAACTATAAGCTTCCAGTACTCGTCAGTGAGTTGAATCCCCTCAATTTTTGCAAAACCCCGTGCCACATCTTCGTCCCACTCATCCGGGACGGCTAGAAAACCATCCTTATTAAGCTCCAATCTTCTTGAATTGATTTCTAAGAAAGCCATTTTTAGTCCCTCCAAAATATTAAATTTTAATTATCCTCAGTTACTAGATAATCACAGTTGCAAAGCCCCACCCAATATTTCCATTACGCCCGCTGCTTTCGCAATATCCAGTCCGTAGTGTTTAATAACATGGGGTAATTGCGCCTTACATGCAGCACAGGGAGCAACCAAAGCATCCAACCTACCTAAAGGTCGAAGCTGCTCTGCCTTCATTTTGGCAAGCTTCATTCGCACGTCCATCATTTCTTCCATTAATAGACCGGATCCAGCTCCACAGCAGTAGTTCATCTCCCGGTTTGGCGTCATCTCAACAAAATCAGTTACACAGGTCTGCAATATCTGGCGTGGTGCATCCACTAAACCGCCAGCCCGAGCATAGTTGCACGGGTCATGTAGCGTCACCCGCATCTTAACTTTTTGCAAAGGCAACCTATCCAGGTTTTGAGCCGTTAACTCCAGGATATGCATAATTTTAAACGGGATTGCTCCATTTGCTCCTTCGCTAAACATCCTGGCAACACGCCAAGCATGTCCACACTCACCCATAACCACAAGTTGTGCGCCAACTTCCGAAGCAGCATTAATAATGCGCTTATTATGGCGTTTCAATAAATCCAAGTTGATAAACATACCATAATTTGCCGCTTCTGTCGCCACTGAGGATAACGTCCAATTTAAGCCCAGCACATGAAACAACTTGACGACACCAATTAGAGTATCGACATTGTGCAAAAACTCGGTGGATGACGGTATATAAAGAACATCGGACTCTGGCTTGTCAATGGGTATCTTAATCTCTTTCCCTGTTGCTTCTCTTAATTCTTGTTCTAAAAATTCACAACTGTCGACAATTGCCAATTTCGATGTTCCAGCATTATTACCTTCATTTAACAGATTGGCGATGATATCAGCGTAAAAACTAGGCACAAAACCTACTTTAGCCAAAATATAGCGCATTGCCATCGTAATTTCCGCTGTATCAATGCCAAAGGGACAGTAATATACGCAACGACGGCATAGGGTACATTGATACGAATAATTTATCCAGCGCTCAATCTCTTCAGCACAGGAGGTGCTCTTGCCTGTTACAAAAGCAACTATTTTACCGAGGGACGTAAAGTTTTTCTGATATATAGCGCGAAAAAGATCAGCTCGCAAGGCTGGAATATTGCAAGAATCGCCCGTACCAAGATAACTGTGACAAGCTTTGGCACATGCCCCGCACTTCGTGCAAGTCTCCAGCATCACCCTTATTGTCCTTGAGAATTTCACTATATGATTTACTTCCGAAAGCAATTGATCAGGCAAACGATCAGACGGTGTTACCGTCATTCCGATATCTTTAAGTTCTTGTTCACTCGCCATATCAAGTAGAATGTTCACAGCTTCACCTCCTTGCTCTAGCCTGGAAAGGTTGCAAACTACCGTCATTTACCGGGGCAGCAAACGTAGACCTGAGCGGCTTGCCGGCTGAAGTCGGGTACTCAGGAGGTGGTTCAGTAAGCATAATACGAATGATTATTCCTCCCAGCCCATGCCGCAACTTGGAATAGGGCAGATACACTACTAAGATGTTCAGCAATATAAAGTGCCAGAAAAATAACGGTAAATTGGGAATCGCTATCGGACGGCCATGGACTAGGCTGGCGATGTATTCACGTATCAATATCAAGCTTGGCTCAGTAATGGACATGCGAAGAAACGTTCCAGTAAGTGCAATTCCAATCAGGAGCCCGATTTCAAAGTAATTAGATAGAACTGAGGTTGCTCCTGCCTCTGTATCGTAAAGCCTGCGGCCCATCAAGCCAAACAGTGAAATTAAAAATATTATCCCGGCTGACATGCCAATAGAGTGTGATAAGGTCAGACTCTCGCCCTGGGAAACACCTAAAACCATAAACTGCTCCCCAAGAAAATAAATACCCGCAACGTGCCCAATAATAATTAGACCTAATGATAGGTGCATAGCCCAACTCATTAGCCATAACGGCCTGTTTTGGTGGAATATACTCTTGAATAGTAGGGCCTCTTTCAGAAAAATTGTCAATCTGTCGAGTGGGTTACTGGGAGCCGGGAAAATGGTTATTGGTAAAGGCAATGGTACTGTCAACCACTGTCTTAGTTTACAGGCTATTCCTAAACTAAATATTGCAATCGAAACAAAAGGGAAAATACGTTCAATTAACAACAACATGACTATACCCTCCACTGTTCAATAACTAAGCTACTGGGCAAAAACAGAGGCGACGCTTGTTTGATTTTGTGATCTTTATTTTACTCTTTCCAAATCTTCATGAATATCCCAGTCTAAAAAGTTTGTTTTAATCGATGGGCTACAATCCACCAGCGGTTTACTGGTTTTTTCGGCCATCCAAACACCTCCCGCTCTCATATTCAAAACTATGAGAAAACTTGGAATTAAATACCCGTTGACCCAACGAAACTATATTTATTTTCGTTGGGTCAGAATAATTCAAGCAAATAGTCTTGAATTATTCTAATTCCGCGCCCCAACATTACCTACCGATTCCTTTATAACTACACCCAACAATCCCTTCTGCACAGGAAACATCTTGTCCTAGTAAACTTGCTTACGCTAAGTCTGAACATCGAGGCTTCGGTGGGGGGATTTTACCCTGAAGTGAAAATCGGAACACCCCCACCGAAGTGGGTGTTCCTGAATTGATTAATAGTGATTTTAGGATGGTGTTGACTCAGAATGGTGCCCAAAAGATAGAGACCGCAATATTGCGGTCTCTATCTTTTTCAAAACTTATCCGAAAAATCAGAGATTGAGGCCTATCAACGGACCCGTCTCTAGTTTCCCATAAACTTTAACCGTTACATTGTTCGGTCAATTCAATTGTCAGCAGAACCCCTCTATTGCATCCTTATGAGGTGTAATAACCAGCGAGGGGCTCGTGATACTCGGATCAGGTATCCCCATTGTTTGATTGATCACTCCGTACTTCTTTTTCAAATCTTCAAGTTTTCCGGAATGAATCGCTCGTACAGGACACGCAGCGACACATACAGGATCTTTACCCACTTCATCAATACAATAGTTGCATTTCCCTACTTTACCTTCTTTGGGGTTATATTGCGGGGCTCCATAAGGGCAAGACCGAATACACAACTGACAACCGATGCACTGGGTCTTATCCACAAAGACGATTCCATCTTCTGACCGTTTCCGCATGGCCTCTGTCGGACAGCCTTCTACACATTTAGGATGCTCGCAGTGGTTGCAGGCCATCGTGGTCCAAAACGCATACACTGAATTATGTAGAGCCCGTCCCTGTTCATAATAACCCCCACCGGTCGCTTCTGTTACCCGTCGCCAAAGTTGCCCAACATCCAGCTCATTTTTATCCTTACAGGCTGTTTGACACGCCTTGCAACCCATACATCGATTTTGATCTATGGCAAATCCAACTTGTTCAGTCACGCTACTAACCATCCTTCATTAAGCCTTACTTACTTCTACCAAGTTCGTGTGTTGAGGGTTGCCTTTAGCCAAGGGTGTTGGTCTTTGGCTTGTTAAGACATTGAGGGATCCACGTTGGTCCACACCCAATTCATCGGGTGTATAGCGAGCCCCCTGAGGGATGGCTACGACACCAGGCATCATCCTAGGAGTCACCTTTACCGGGACCATCATCGTTCCTCGATCGTTCATGACCTTCACTTTTTCTCCATCATTAATCCCACGTTGGGACGCATCCATTGGATTCATCCACATTTCCTGGCGTGCAACTTCTTCAGCCCAGGGATTGTTATCATGGATGGAGTGGCAACGTCTTTTGTAATGCCAGCCAATACATTGAAGTGGATATTTCTTCCTGAGTGGATCTGCGGGGCCCTCCCAGGCTTCAATATATTTGGGCACGGCGGGTATTTCCTTAGGATTGTTCATATCATAAAGTGCCTTAGAAAAGATTTCTATTTTTCCAGATGGTGTGGGAAAGGGATTGTTGGCTGGATCCTGAATTTGTTTCTCAAAAGCAATAGAAGGTTTATCGTAGGTCCACTTGTAGATACCCCGTGCTTTGAATTCCTCATAACTCGGAAAACCTGGATGGGTCTTCTGGATACCTTGGACAATCCACCGACACCAATCTTCCATAGTATTATTGCCTTCAGTGAATTTGTCTTTAAGACCGAGTTTATCTGCGACTTCTACTAGCCAATCATATTCATTACGCGACTCGAAAAGTGGCTCAACCAATTTATTAGCATAGACCACATAGTCGCCTTGTCCCCAAGGGGTCGAGATATTGTTCCGTTCAAAGGAACTCGTTCCTGGAAGGACCAGATCCGAGTACAGAGCGCTGGGGGTCATGAACAGTTCGCTGGTGACAATAAATTGAACGTTACTTTCGTCTTTGAGAAGTTCGACCGTCTTGTTAATGTCGGAATGTTGATTCACTAACGCATTACCCGCTAAATTGAAGATCATCTTAATATTGCTGGGTAGTTTGTCGACTCCCTTAACTCCGTCCTTCGCTCCCATTTCCGTTCCGCGAAAAATGGCATCCGTCCATAAAAAGAAGGAAATTTGCCCTTTAAAAGGATTCGACGGGATAGGAACCTTCGGGATAGTTTGCCTTGTGAATTTGCCTACCCCTGAAGCCCACCCCCACTATTACCAACGTTACCGGTCATTGCCGCGAGCACAGTGGCTCCGCGCGCCGGTTGCTCCCCATAGGCGTGGCGCTGTGGTCCCCAGCCCTGGATCAAGGCTGCTGGCTTCATAGTTGCAAACTCTCTCGCTAACGTAATAATGGTGTCGGCTGGAACACGGCAGATTTTTTCGGCCCACACTGGTGTCTTCGGAGTGTTATCCTCTAGTCCTAAGACGTAGGATTTGTAACTTTGCCCTGCTGGTATTCCAGCTGGTAAATGCTCTTCATCAAAACCTGAACAGTATTTGTCCAAAAACGCTTGGTCGTGTAGATTTTCCGTGATCATCACATACGCCATGGCATCCATCAAAGCGTTATCTGTCGTCGGCAATAAAGGAATCCATTGATCCGCTAAAGCAACAGCGGTATCGGAATAACGGGGATCAATAACAATAATCTTAGTACCAGCGTCCTTAGCCTTCCGCAGATAGTAATTAGTTAGGCTTCCGTGGATCGTCTCGGCAGGATTATGTCCCCAGAGAATGATGAGCTTCGAATTCACCCAATCATCTTGACTATTTCCCGTATTCCCAGTTCCATAGGTGTAAGGGGTGGCCGTAGAAGTACAGGCAGAACTGTAAGTGTTATAAAAGTCTAAATATCCACCGTCTAAGGCCAATAATCTCTTGGCAAGATTCATCGGTTGAATAGTTGCATTATAGCCCCACGCATAATTAACGTAGCGGGAAGCAGGACCATACGTTTCTTTGATTCGCTTCGTTTCACTAGCTATGATCGTCGTTGCTTCATCCCAAGTAATTTGTTTCCATTTATTTTCACCACGCTTACCCACACGCTTCATGGGATATTTCAAACGATCTGGATGGAACCATGTCTGACGATAGAACCGCCCGCGGACACAGGCCCGAATCTGCGGAGAATTCAGCAGATCCTGCTCCTCATCCGTACTGATGCGAACAACCACCCCATCCTTAACATGTCCTTTGATCACACAGCTACCACCGCAATTATTGGTCCCCGCTGTTGGTATGATTGTCACTTCGCCTTTTCCATCTCGAGCAGCATCTTTTTTTGCGTCTTGGAAAACCGAGCTGGTGCTCCCGACAAGAACATTTGATCTGCAGGAAGCCCTAGCCCTCGGCGATGGGCTTTTTAAGTCTAAGATTAGTTCCATTAAGAGGTCTTTATCCGTGTCTAGAAAGCCTGACGTCAAAAGTGCCAGTCCTTTATAGAAGGGATGATGAGTTGCCTTCATTAATAACTCACAGAACTCATCTACCCATCCTAGTAAGTGTTTTACCAGAAAATCCTTCTGTGCTCTCAAAAGGGCAACGACGTTTTCTAGTTTATTTCCTTCAAGAGCTGTAAGGCATTCTTGTATTAGCCGACCCATGAAAGCGAGTTCAAGCGCAATATGGTCATCGGGTTCCGTGCTATTGGGTACCCGCACCCCAAAGTCTGCATAAAAATCCCGGACCACTAACGTATGTTCATCAAAAATTATTGTTTCACGACTACGATAGACAGATTCCCAAGGAGGGGCTGGGAGATGCCCAGGTCCGACAAAGAGGGTCTGATATAGTTGTTGAATATCTTCAAGCTCTTGATTGCTAAGCTCAGTTACTCTAGACAAAAATTGCAGGAGAAGGGTGAGTCCTTCATTAGTTGTCGTTTGCTCTCCATCTAATAGTTCTTCGAGTGAATTATTAGTTACCAATTCGCCAAGCTCACTTGAAGATGGCGCTTTAAAATAGTAGCGGCTTAAGAAATTGTAGACCCAAAGCCGACGCCTTAAGACTCTTGCTATAGTTTGCTCTTCAGCATGTTGGTTGTTCTCCATAGATACACCTCTTATTTGATCGTTTATATTTATTCGAGAATGTTTTCGTTTTTTCCTTTAAGCAGTTGTCCAAGTTCAATCTCTATTTCACAGATCAATACTATAATTCTCCAAAAAAAAGAAACCAAGTCCTTTTTACGGACCTGATTTCTGGTTCCCTGATATAACTAAACTCTAACCTGTTACCTTTATCTGAAGAAAACTCTTCAGTGCATCCTCAATAAAATCTGGCAAGACGTATGGCTTTATCCCTTTTAACGAAAGAGCTTGTACCGCTCCCTGACCGATTTGACTTACTAGCACCGCCTTGCAATCGGCCAGTAGTTCTACGGTCTTTGTCATTTGGTTCTGATTATGTCCATCCCCGGAGCAAGGTGGATCATTTTTCCTCAATTCGTGGAACTCGCATTGGTCATCGGCAACATTGAAAATTAAGAACTGTTTTGCTCGGCCGAAATGTTCATTAACGTACTTACCATCACTGCTCGCTACCGCTACTCTATAAGACATATGAATCCCTCCTCAATTAATGGCATTTTTGAAATCTTCAATTAAGTCATTAGGATCCTCTAATCCGACTGAGAGGCGCAATAAATTATTAGTTATACCCAGCTTATCCCTTTGGGCTGGAGCCATTGCAGCATGTGACATGGTGATCGGATGAGTAAGAATACTTTCCACTGCTCCGAGGCTTACCGCTACTGCAGGTAATGTTAAGTTACGGACAAGTTTATTCAGAATTTCCGTTTCTTTTACCTTGAAACTCACGATAGCTCCGAAACCTGAGGCAATTTCAGAAAGCACCTTGCGGCCAGGGTGAGTCTCTAAGCCAGGGTAATAAACCTTTTCCACCCAAGGTTGAGTTCGAAGCCAATCGGCCATTATCTGGGCGTTCGCGGATTGCCGATCAAGTCTTATTCCTAACGTTTTTAGACCTCTTATCAAAAGCCAAGAATCTTGAGGACCCAGTACCCCTCCTAAGGCATTTTGCAAGAATCTAATCTTTTCAGCTAGTTCTGGATCTTTTGCTACGACAAGTCCTGCTAAGACATCACTATGTCCGTTTAAGAACTTTGTGGCACTATGAATAACAATGTCTACCCCCAGTTCTAAGGGTCTACAAAGGTACGGAGTTAGAAATGTATTATCTACGATGGTCATAAGGTTATGCTGTTTGGCGATTTTTACGAGTTCTCTTAAATCGCTTATCTTCAGTAGAGGATTGGAAGGAGTTTCAATAAATAAGGCCTTTGTACTAGGATTTATTGCCTTCTCTACTGCCTCAGGGTCCGAAGAATCAACAAAGCTTATCTCGAGACCCCAGCGATCAAAAACGGTCGTTAACGCTCGAAACGTTCCTCCATATAAGTCTTCACTGACCACCAAGTGGTCGCCTGGTTGAAAAAGCATGAGTACCGAACTTGTTGCTGCCATACCCGAGGCAAAGGCGAAGCCTCTGCTCCCCCCCTCAAGCTGGGCAATTAGATCTTCCAAGGCCTTGCGGGTGGGATTCCCGGAACGTGAATAATCATAGTCTCCTGGTTTATCTGGATCTTGATGGAACGTAGACACCTGATAAATTGGAATACTTACCGCCCCAGTAAAAGGATCTCTGTCGGCCGCCGCATGTAGTAAACGTGTATTAAAAGCTTTACCCTTGAGCATCGTCTTCTCCTCCTATTGCTTGTGCTAAATCATCAATTAAATCCTGAACGTATTCGATTCCCACGGAGAGTCTGAGTAAACAATCGTTAACTCCCAAGCGTTCTCTTGTGTCGATCGGGAGATCTGCATGGGTCTGGGTCCAAGGGTAGGTTATCAAGCTCTCCACTCCACCAAGGCTTTCTGCGAAAGAAATAATTTTCACTTGCCTCAGGACCCTAGGGATAATCTCTATAGTGTTTACTTCAAAAGAGATCATACCGCCAAAGCCTTCCGCCTGCGATTTTTGAACCTTATGACCCGGATGGTCTAGTAACCCAGGGTAATATACTTTTGTAACTAAAGGCTGAGTAGTTAGCCACTGGGCGAGCACCTGAGCATTTGTTTCTTGGGCAGCTATACGCAATCCTAACGTTTTGAGACTTCGAATTAATAACCAACAGTCTTGGGGACCTAAGACTGCTCCCATAGCATTCTGTAAATAGCCTATTTTTTCAGCAAGCTGTGCCTTATTCACGACCACTAATCCGGCTACAACATCATTATGTCCACCGATAAATTTGGTAGCGCTATGAATGACAATGTCCGCTCCTAATTCTAACGGACGTTGTGAAATCGGAGTCATAAAGGTGTTGTCTACAATACACAAGAGATTTCTTGTTCTTGCCAATTCAGACAGACTCCTAATGTCGGCCACTCTCAATAACGGGTTAGTAGGTGTTTCACAGAGTATGGCTTTGGTACAAGGTCTTATCACCTCGCGAACGCTATCGATATTGCTTGTGTCGACATAAGAGACCTCTATTCCATAGTTACAAAAGACATCACTCAGTAAACGATACGTACCCCCGTACAAGTCTTCCGTGACAATTAGGTGATCACCCGATTTAAATAAGGCCAACAAAGTCGTAATCGCCGCCATGCCAGAAGAAAAGGCAAAACCAGCGATACCACCTTCTAATTGGGCAATTGCCTGTTCTAAAACCTGACGGGTAGGATTACCGGACCGTGAATAATCGAACCCGGTGCTTTCTCCAAGCGCAGGATGGCTGAACGTCGCCGAATAATAGACTGGGAAACTTATTGCACCAGTAGAGTCCCTTCTATTTCCTATTTGGGCTAGTGTCGTATTAATTTTCATTGTGCATCTCCTCCTAATGAAAAATTCTCCCTTTTCAGGAAGAATTTAATAGAGCTTTTGACTCAACTCATCTTCCAGGAAACTCCTGCAGGAATTAGCACCACTGCCGCTAAGGCCGGTTGCTGGGTTTCATCGGGCCAGTCCCTCCACCACTCTGAATGAGAACTTTTTATTTAATTGTTGCTATCATATGACACAGAAGGTGACGTTGTCAAGTTTACAGAGAGGAATAGAAGGAGTAGATAACCTACCTTATATTCCTTTAATAATATTAATTTATTGTGCTCTTAAAGACTACAATAGTGATTCCAACAAAGGCAGCAAAGAATACTACAGATTAGGTAGCATTACTTCTGTTGGATCCATTTTCTGCCCCTTAATTACTTCCGACGTTCCCTTTTGCGGAGTTTGGTCATCTAATCCAAATACTCCTACAGTGCCTATTTCGACCGTAGCCCAAATTCCCGCTGTGATCACGATAATTAAAATGATTATTAAAACTAGCTTTCCTAGAAATGTATTCATGTTTCACTCACCTCTTATTATTATCTTAGGCTTAATAATAGGTATTATTTAAGTGAGTTCGCTGCTCCCGAAAAGCAATAAATCTCTCTCCCCTTTCATATTTATTCAATTACCAGTGCCCTAGCTCACTCATATCATAGTATTTCTATATGTTTTTATGTGTATTACATTAATATAATCTAAACTTGATGTCAATCCATTTTATAAAAAAAAATAGTGTTCTTTTCGGGCTCGCGCACTTGATTCATTGACCACTGTTCAGGTTAAATTTCTTACGTCACCTGAGAGTATAGCTTATGCTCATGACAAATTAAGTATTATACGCCCAAGTGTCTGTCTCAAAGTGAGACAGACACTTGGGCGTATAATACTTTCAAACGTTTCACCTTTAATATTCAGATTAGGCAACAAAGCGGCATGGAGGAACTTAAACTCATCTTCCCGCTTGTAAAAAGCCCATATCTCGTTCCATGAGGACCCTCTCCGCAGCCTCCATAATATCACCCAAAACAGCCCCTCCAGTGGCCAATCCACCCGCTCCTGGACCACTCCAGAAAAGTTCGCCAGCTAAAAGCGTCTTCAAAGAAAGAGCGTTTTGAACACCAGAGACTCGACTTAACAAATCAGTATCAGGTAACCATTCGACGCCAACTCTGATTTCCATATTGTGTGGATTGGCACTGGCGATCAATTTGGGAATGCGCCCCTGTCCCTTCTCCAAAACGATTTGCCGTTGATCCAAATGTTCAATCCCAGACATCGTCACATCTTTTAGCTCAATGTCCAAATCAAAACACTCTCGACAGAGAATTACTAATTTACAAGCAGCATCTAAGCCACTCACATCCATTGAAGGATCTGCTTCGGCATACCCTGCCTCCTGGGCAAGACGAAGCGCTGTCCTATAATCTTCGCCTAAATCATACATCCGTGTCAAAATGAAGTTCGTTGTGCCATTAAAAATCCCTCTGACTTCCTCCACTCGATCTCCACAAAGGCCCCTTTGAATGGTCCGTAAGATTGGGATCCCGCCTAGAACACTTCCTTCATAGAGCAAACCCGTCCCATTTCGGTGGGCAAGAGCCTTCAGTTCTGGGCCGTACAAGGCAAGCAACAACTTATTGGCGGTTACAACCTGTTTTCTCTGCTCCAACGCCTGCTTAATAAAGGCATAGGCCGGTTGTTCTCCTCCCATTACTTCTACGATGATATCAATTTTCGGATCTTCCAAAATATCGCGGGCATCCGTAGTTAATTCAGGTAAGCCAATGGCTCTTATCTTATTAGTATCTTGAACCAAGGCTCTTTGAATTTTCAGTGGTGCACCGACTCGAGAGCTAATATTCTCGATTTGCAAATTAATTCCTTGGACAAGACCCTGCCCTACTGTTCCAAACCCCAGCAACCCCACTCGAACTTCATCCCTATTATTTTTCATCGTTCTATCCCCTTTTCTTTCTCAGTGGTTGTCTGTAGGTAATATAAAAAACTCTTCTTTTAAAAAGAAGAGTTCGCAGATAGCCTTCAGCTCAACTCATCTTTCAGGAAAATCCTGCAGGAATTAGCACCACTGCCACAAAGGCCGGTTGCTGGGTTTCATCGGGCCAGTCCCTCCACCACTCTTAATGAGAATTTATATTTAATTAAATACATAATATAATATTAAATGAGCATCTGTCAATAGCTTTCTCCTTTAATACAGCCTCCACTTCTGCCTAAACCACGGATATTAATTCTAGACAACACGAAAAAATATTTCATGAAATTCGCCTGTGTCGATATCCTGTTCAATTCTTTGTTGACGTTCTCGATTTTTCCGAGTTTGAGGCTGTTCATTCAACTATTTTTCGATTCTTTTTATAGCCGGTGAAGCTAACTTGTGCAATATGCTCCTTGTTTTCATTGAACACATCAACATTATAATGAGCAATTTTGTGAGATGCCGATACCTCTTTGGCTTCAGCTATTAACGTTTTTCCTTTAGAGGCTTTAAAATAGGCGATATTAGCATTCATTCCTACGGTTACCTGTCCGCTTGCATTGGCAGCGGCCGCAAAAGCGAAATCAGCTAACGTAAAGATTGCCCCCCCTTGAATCATATTTACACCATTTAAATGCTTCTCCAAAATATCCATTTTCACAACAGCGTATCCAGGCTCCATTTTAACAAGCTCTAGGCCGATAAAAGTAGCGAATCGATCATTTTTAAGCATTTTTATTTGTTCATCATCCATTATAACCTCTGTAACCTACTTTCTTTTAACCAAATACTATCCTAACACCGACAAAACAATAACCGAATATTCTTGATCAAATGGTTCTATTCGAACTCCCACAAATCAAGGCTTAAATTTCCATGCTGAAAAATGCTCTCGAGCAGTTTCGGCTTTTTGCTTGTAATCCTTGTACCTAACGCAATTAATAAATTAACAAAATGCTCGTTGCGCGGTACTGCTAATCTTGAATTAGGAGCTGAATCTCGGTAATTAAATATTGCATCCAAATCCCAGTTCTGTACCTTATCCGTAATCCAGTTGTTAAATTCGCTTGCCCAACCGTCAATTCCTTTTGCATTAAATTTAATATCCCTTAAATTATGAACGATTCCTCCGCTACAGATAATAAGATAATCTTGTTCTTTAAGTTTACCTAAACTTTCACCAATTTTGTAGTGCTCTATTGGGTTTAGTTCTGTGTTCACCGACATAGTGACTACTGGTATATTGGCCTCTGGATATAATAATTTGAGCATTGTCCAAGCACCATGGTCAATCCCTCTATTTGAATCGATTTTGCTCGGAATATGGTTATCCCTCAGGGTGTTTTGAATTTCTTGAGCTAGATGAACATCACCTATCGCGGGATAGCTAGTTTTGTACAATTCCTTGGGGAACCCATAGAAATCATAGATCATTTCATAGTTTTGAACACTACCAATTAATTGAACTGGCGACTCCCAGTGAGCAGAAAAGATAATAATTCCTTTGGGCTTAGAAATCGTCTTAGAATAGTTCTTTAAAAAATTTGTAAACTCATTTTTTTCCCAAATTATTGTAGGTGCTCCATGTCCAACAAATATTGATTGAATCATGTAATCATCCTCTCCACTGACAATAATAGCGATATGTCTTTCATTCTATTATAGGCTGATTGAAACGGTTATCCAAGCATCTTTATTAGTTTCGTACGGGAGCACCTCTAATGGCAGTAAAATACTATGCAGCCCTCGGGTGTTACTACTATGCAACTAAATTTGCAAAAGCAGATTAATAGAATCGCCCATCAGAATTCCATCTAAGCCCAAAGCAAAGCTGTCAAAACACCGAAAGTGATACACTTTTGGTGTTTTGACAGCTTTTATTTAATATGCGATTTCCATGCCAACGCCTTGTATTAAGTCAATTAACGAAGCTCGAAGCTGTACAAAGTCTGCTGATGAGCGAACCTTTTCAAAGCTATCATCTTCAAATTGTTGCAGTGGGTTTTGAAAATCACTCACAATTCTTCCAGGATCAGAATTCATGATAATGATTCTATTTGCCAACAATATTGCTTCTTCTACATCATGTGTGATAAAGAAAAAGCATTTATTTGATTTTTTCCATAGCTGCTTAATATGCTTTTGCATGGATTCTCTGGTTAAAGCATCTAAGGCACTAAAGGGTTCATCCAATAAAACTACTTTAGAATCGGTCGCCAATGTTCTCGCAATTGCAGCACGTTGTTTCATGCCACCTGACAATTGATGAGGAAACATTTTTCTAAATTGCTCTAAGCCAACTAACTTAATATAGTGATTTATGATGTCTATTCGCTCTTTTTTGGAAACGCCCTTCATCTTAAGTCCGAATTCCACATTCTTTTCTACACTTAACCACGGGAAGAGGTTGGGTTGTTGAAAAACAACCCCCACATCAGGGCTAGGCTTACTGTGTGGTATACCCTGAATAAGCACTTGCCCTGAGATATCCGTGTTATATCCTGCAATAGCATTTAATAATGAGGTTTTTCCACAGCCAGATGGTCCAAGAACACAAACAAAATCGACATTGAATAGTTTGAGCTGAACGTCCTTTAAAACATGCAAGTATTCTTTTCCGTGCTTATAGATTAAATTGACATCCTTTAATTCAACAGAACAATTTGCATTTCCCTCTTCTGCTCTATATGTTTGGACTAAAGAATCCATATGACTACAGCCTCCATTATTTATACAAATCGTTTCTTACAGCCTTCTTAAAGACCTCAATATCGGGTGAAGAAATAACCGCCTTTTGAGATAACAAGAAATCACTTGTATCTTTTAAAAGTTGAGGTAATGTACCCGGCTTACCTGCTGTTCCTATATATTGCGACTGCTGTGCTCCATCTAGAACGACGATTTGCTTCATGACGTCTTTTGTCGCATCTACACTAAGACCAAGTTCTGACGATAGTGTTTTTACTACATCATCTGTTTCGGTCTTATAAGACTTGGTAGCTTGATCCAGAATTTCGACATAGGCCTTGACTACCTCTGGATATTTAGCAGCAAAATCATTACTGACAATACCGAATTCACCGGTAATTGCTCCTTTTTTCGCAACATCTTCAGATGTTAGAATTACTTTTCCGCCATCTAAAAGTAGCTTTGATTGAGCCGGTTGCCATATATAAGTACCATCAATATCACCTCTGGTCCATGCTGCTATAACATCTGGAGCGTTCATATCTAAAATGGTTACGTCGTTCTCGGAAATATTATTTTGCTTTAGTGCGGAGAGTAAGCTAAAGTGTGAGGTTGAACTAAATGGAGTTGCAATTTTCTTACCTTTTATATCCGCAATCGAATTTATTCCAGAGGTTTTCTTGACAACAAGTGCTTCACTTGCGCCAATGATGTCATGTAAATAATATATTTTATAAGGAAGATTATTAACAATTCCAGATGTTCCTGGAGGTGTACCAATGGTTGCTATATCTAAGGATCCGCTAGCCATTGCAGTATTTACATCACGTCCAACATCAAATAAAAGATACTTGATTGTAACACCAGGAAAGCGTTTTTCAAGTAGCTTCTGACCCTTAGCCAGAAGTTCACCATTTGGAGACTGAAAATATCCTAAACGTATTTCTTTTGGCAGCTCTGGAGCTGATGATGCGGTAGCTGGCGTAGTATTTGCTGGTTTGGTTGCTGAACAACCTGTTGCTAAAATACCGATTGTTAAAACGGTCACTAGGAAGCTGGCAATTTTTTTGATTTTCATAAAAATAACACTCCTTCAATATAGTTTTACTTCTCTAGCCATGGAGAAGCACGTCTAATTAACAACCTGACCAATGAATCTAACACAATTGCTATAATACCCATAATAAAGACACCTACATAAACAATATCATTTCTAAGAAACTTACTTGCATCTAATACCACCCATCCTATTCCTGATACCGCTGCGACCATTTCCGCAGCAACTAACGTTGCATAAGCGACACCGATCGCTGTTCTAAGGCTAGTAAGTATATCAGGTAAGCATGATCGTAAAATAACACTTGTAAAAAGCTTAACTCCCTTTGCGCCCAGTGATTTTGCACCATTAATCCTTTCAACTGGTATCTTTTGAACACTGAATATCACACCAATTAGTAACGGTGCAAAAGCATTTAAAAACAGTAAAAGAATTTTCGATTCATCGCCGATTCCAAACCAAAGTATAATTAAGGTGTAATACGCCAAAGGCGGGAGAGGACGGTAAAATTCAATAAATGGATCTATGATTGCTCTTACAAGCCTTGAACTACCTGCCACCAATCCTAAAGGAACGGCAATTGCTATTGCAAATGAGAGAGCAATAAAAAGACGTCTCATACTTATAACGATATGTGTTAATAAACTTTTCCCTTTATAGCCATCTTGGATCAACTCGATAAATGTTTGCCATATTCTTTTAGGTGATGGCAGAAATACTTCGTTGATTAACCCTCCACTGGTAGCAAATTGCCATATTAAAAAAACCACAAGGACAGAAACGATCGAAACACCAACATAAAACCATTCATTTTTTTGTCTTCTCACTATTTTCATCGTTGGATTCTGACCATTTATAGCAATTAGTTTCATCTCCCCCCTGATTTTTTTCGTTCCTTACTATTCCTCGTCTAACGCTCATATATAAGTATTCATGTCGGAATAGTACGTTATTGATTAAATGTATAATATTCTATGTAACCATAATTGTCAACAATAAAAAACCACCAGTTAATATATCATTAAGACGACGAAAAAGAGGCCTCTCAAAAATTCGATGAATTATTAAGAAGCCTCAATTTATTATAATTAAGTGTGGTCATATAAGTATTAGAAAATTTTTACACTTTAATAGTTTTTGTTTCTCCGGTGAAAGAATATATTGAAGCTTCTCCTTCAGATACGTAAAAAACCTCGAAAATGGGATTATCCGCTGAGTTATAAAGAGCCTTAAGATTTGGCAAAATTTCAAAAGCTTTGGCTTTCACAGTCAAATTATTTTCAAATACCGCTTTCCCTTTAAGCCTTATCCACCGATTGTCCTTATCTGTTGTGCTGACTTCAAAATTGGGGTTTACCTGCAACTGTTTGTAGACATCTTTCTCATTACTTGTACCGAAATAAATCTTCCCCTCATGCTCAATAGCCAGACCAAATGGACGCACCTTGGGCTCATTACCGTCAACAGTGGCAAGATAAAATGTTCCCGCTTCAGATAAAAAGTTGATAACTTCACTCACGTTTAAATTCCCCCTATTTATATATGTTTACTATACATATTATATCAATAATTTGGAACATGGCAAGCCTTCGTACTTTCTCTTATTACTAGTAACAGTATAAGCGGAAAAGGTTTGGGACCTCTCCCACTGAGTCAAAGTGCAAATATTTATTTATAAATTAGTTATTGACATTGTTGAATAGAAGGCAATATAATTAAATTCATATAGGAATACTATGAATTTAATTATTGGCTGATCGTTTAGCAAAACTATCCCGTTTGAGCATGGAGGAGATATTAGATGTCAGTAAATAAAGATGAACTTTTTATTCAATTGTCGGATGCAGTGGTAGAAATGGAAGAAGAGACAGCAGTGGAAATTGCTAGCGAAATTATAGGACATAGTATAGACGCAGTTGAGGCGATTGAAAAAGGCCTCTCGGTAGGCATGGAAAGGGCTGGACGGCTTTTCGAGACCGAGGAATATTTTATACCGGAACTTTTGACGTGTTCCGATGCCATGTATGCAGGGCTTGATATTCTGAAGCCCCATATCAAGGGCAGCAACATGGGAGAAAAACAAAAGGTTATTATCGGTGTTATTCAAGGTGATACTCATGACATTGGTAAGAACTTAGTGAAAATCATGCTCGAGACCTCAGGTTTTGAGGTTATCGACTTGGGTAGGGATATTTCTCCCCAAGAATTTGTAGATAAGGCCAAAGAAGTTGACGCCAAACTTATTGCTATTTCTACCTTGATGACAACAACAATGCCTGGAATTGGAAAGGTTGTGGAACTTTTAGAACAGGAGAACCTTAGAGCAAAGTTCAAACTTATTGTCGGCGGAGGACCTATTTCCCAAGCGTTCGCCGACAAAATAGGCGCAGATGGCTATTCTGTTAACGCTACAGAAGCAGTGAAACTCGTCCAACGATTATTGGAGGCATAGAGCAATGATTAAGGATCAAATGACACCTATAGAAAGAGTGACGGCCTATAACTTGGGTGAAAGAATAGATCGCTTACCATGTGTGCCCATCGTAGGAAATACTGCAGCTCGAGTGATTGGTATTAAAGTTTCTGAATTTAAAGGGAATGGAAAGCTCATAGCCCAAGCTCAAATTGAAGCGTATCGAATGTTCAACTATGATAATATTCGAGTGTTTACCGATCTGTATACTCAGGCCGAAGCAATGGGAGCTAAAGTCTATTATCCTTTGGATGAAACAGCCTACCTTGAGGCCCCTGCGATCAATGATATTTCAGAAATTGATAATCTTATGCCCGCTGATCCGTATAAAGATGGCAACTTGCCGCACCACCTTGAGGCTATGAAAATTGTTCTCGCAAAAGTAGGGAAAGAAGTAGCCGTTACAGGGGCCGTCACTTGTGCGTTTACCAATGCTTCATTTTTGGTCGGTGCAGAAAATTTGACGAGGCTCATTATGAAAAATCCCCAAGCTGTTCACAAGCTATGTAAAATTTCCCTGGAAACAAACCTTAGCTATACCAAAGCGATTATTGATGCCGGATGTACCCCAAGCTTAACAGATGCTATGTCCTCTAGCACGGTTATTAGCCCCCAACAATTTAAAGAATTTTCCTATCCTTATTTAAAGAAGCTTATTGAATATATACATTCTCGAGGCAAGAGTGTAACTCTACACATCTGTGGTAAGACCAGCAAGATTTGGGATCTGATGGTTGAGGCGGGCGCCGATTGTATCAGTATTGATAATGATGCCGACCTGTTAGAGGCTAAGCTCAGGGTAGGAGACAAGGTTCGTTTGATGGGCAATGTCAGACCCTCAGAAGTAATGCTTGAGGGGAGCCCCAAAGATGTAAGAAACGCTGTCCTTGACTGCCTAAAGAAAGCTCACGACAATCCTAAAGGCTATATTGTCGCTTCCGGCTGCAGTTTGCCAACAGAGACTCCTTTTTCCAGTATTCATGCAATGCTTAATACAGTGAGGGAAATAGGTTATCCAGTAAAGTTTAACGCTTGAGATGGAGGGAAATAGAGTGAACGTATTAAGTCCAAAGGAACGCATACTTAGGGTTTTGCAAAAGAAAGAGATTGATCGCGCGCCCGTCATTTGTCCTGGGGGAATGATGAATGCGGCTATTGTTGATGTGATGAACCAAACCGGGCGAACACTACCTGAGGCCCATCATAATGATGCGCTCATGTCGGAATTAGCTCATGATGTTTTTGAACAGACCGGCTTCGAAAATTTTGGTATTCCTTTTTGTATGACGGTAGAGGCTGAGGTTTTAGGGAGTGAAATTAACTTTGGGACCCTAGCCTGTGAGCCAAAGATCGAGAAAGAGATTTTCTCCTCTGTTTCCAAGGTGGATTTTAAGGATAAGACAGAAATAGCTAATTCAGGCAGAGTAAACACGATTATACAAGCGGGATATAGGTTATCTAAGCAATATCCGGACATCCCGGTGATCGGGAATTTAACAGGCCCGATCAGTACAGCTGCTTCTATTGTCGATCCCATTACCTTTTTAAAGGAATTGCTTAAAGATAAAGCTAATGCTCATCGGGTTCTAGATTATGTGAGTGATTTTTTGTTGGAATATGCCAAGTTGATGATCGATAACGGTGTGACTTTAATCACGATAGCCGATCCTACGGCAACCGGCGAAATATTAGGGCCCAGAATGTTTGAGGAGTATGCAGTAACTTACCTAAATAAAGTCCTTGCCGGTATCCATTCCTTCGGAGCACCGGTCATCGTACATATTTGTGGTAATATGAACAAGGTTAAGTATCTAATTCCCAAAATTAATTCAGATGCCATCAGTACCGATGCACTGGTGAACCTAAGACTGCTAAAAGAAGAATACCCTCAATTGACGACGATGGGTAACCTTAGTACCTATCTGCTGGAATTTGGCAAGACTGAAGACGTGGGGAAAAGGGCAACAGCACTTGTCCTGGAAAAAGTAGATATCATTTCACCAGCCTGCGGTCTAAGTACCTCAACGTCACTGGCGAACATCACAGCCATGACGACTGCTGTCAAGATGTACTAGATTTGATTACATGAGCAACACCTCTATTTTAAACGAGCCGGCACTTTATCGAACGAAACTGACCGCCAGCTGATGATTCATGATTCAATTATCAGTTGGCTCGATTGTCAAGGAGGAGAAAAAGATGAGTAATCAGGACAAAAAGCTAAGCTGCACGGATTGTGGAGTACCCAATTGCTATAGAAAAAAGGGGACCTACCCGCAGTTTTGTCTAACCACCAACACAAACAAAGAGGAATTTGAAGAAGCCAATGAGTTTTATCGGTCCGATGAATTTGTATCGAAGTTCGCGTTAGCAGCTGCTGAGATTGAAGGCTCTTACTACGGGAAGCTAACACGAGTGGAGGAGATCATAGTCTTTGCCAAAAAGATTGGCGCGAAAAAAATTGGTATCGCCACTTGTGTCGGTTTAATAAATGAGGCAAAAATCTTCGCTAAAATTCTACAGGCAAAAGGTTTGGAGGGTTTTGCAGTTATTTGTAAAGTGGGTTCAACGGACAAAACAGAAGTTGGTGTGCCGGAGAATTTAAAGGTTGAAAAGGGCTGTCATGAATCGTTGTGCAATCCGCTAATGCAGGCAAAACTGCTGAATAAGGGAAAGACGGATCTAAACGTAATCGTGGGTCTTTGCGTGGGACATGACTCTATTTTTATGAAATATTCTGAAGCCCCCGTCACGACCCTAATTACAAAAGATAGGGTAACGGGCCATAATCCTGCTGCCGCTTTATATACCAGCGGATTTTACTATAAGCGGTTATTTGAGGAAGGCGATATCTAAAAACTCTTTTCTTACCGTTGTTGAGTACTACACCTCTAACCCTTCGAACCTAGTAGAAAGGCTATCTTAGCACCTTTTCTATAAATACGTCTACCAAATTTGGATCAAACTGCAAGCCAGCATTATTTTTCAATTCGTTTATTGCAACTACTTCTGGGAGAGCACTACGATAACTCCTTTCACTGGTCATGGCATCATAAGCATCTGCAATGGCTATGATTCTTGATTGCAGAGGTATCTCCTTCTCCTTTAAGCCTTTGGGATATCCAGTTCCATCCCATTTTTCATGATGATATAATACGTATTCTGCCATTTCTGACATATCATTGACTGTGCTAAGTATTCTATAGCCTATCTCCGAGTGACGCTTTATTTCTTCCTTTTCATCGTAGGTAAGTTTCCCCGGCTTATTGAGAATACCCTCTTCAATTGCAATTTTTCCTATATCATGCAGTAAGCCAACGGTTTTCAGTTCTTCGAATTCCCCTTCAGGCAAACTAAGGGCTTTACCTATATTTTCACACAAGACTGATACTCTGTGGGAGTGCTGTTCTTCTCGTTTATTTTTTTCGTATAAAGCATTAATGATAGCATTAATTGTCTCCCCTCTCATGCTCGGGCTTTCAAAGAGCTTTTTCTTATACATATGATCTTCAGCCTTTTTAAAAATCTCTTGAATTCGTTCTTCCACTTTATTTTTAGTCTCCCATCCAAAAGAAACGGAGATATCAATAGAACCTATCTTTTCCTTTAAGGCTAAATCTTTAACACGTTTTAAAATTATTTCTGTTTCATTAGCATTCGTTTGCGGCAACAGAATAACAAATTCATCCCCTCCTAGTCTAGCGATGATCTCATCCGCTCGGCACCCCTTTGTCATTACTGCTGCTACTTTCTTAAGGAGTTCATCGCCTACAGCATGGCCGAAGGAATCATTAATAAGCTTTAGACCATTTACATCGGCCATAACAATGGACAAAGGCAAATTCCTTAATATATCTAATCTCGTTAACTCCTCTTCAAAAAATCGTCTGTTATATAACCCCGTTAATTGGTCATGATAGCTCAAATACTCTAGTTGCTGTTCCATTCTATTTCGTTCACTTATGTCTCTTAACAACGCATGAAAAACTTTTTCTCCATGAAGTAAGATGGATGTTAGCATGACCTCAACTGGGAAAACGGTACCATCCATTTTTTGATGCCACCATTCGAATTTTGATTTCCCATTTTTCTGAGCAATTTCAATTTGCTGAGCTGCTCTTTCTTTAGAAGGGTTTCCATCCGGTTGATATTCAGGCGAGATTTCCCATGGGCTTTTTCCAATAACGCCCACTTTGGAATGATATCCTAGTAATTGAATAGTTGCCTGATTACAATCAACTATATTATTATCTGCTACTATTAGTACTGCATCTGAGGAACACTCAAATAGTTTTCTCAAAGTATACTCGCTTGCCTTTAATTCAGCTTCATTTTTTTTACGTTCAGAAATATCTTCAATTACGCTTATAAAATATTGTTGATTAATAGAAGATTCTCGAACCATAGAAACAGTTAAATTTGCACATAATACAGATCCATCTCCTTTGATATAGTGTTTTTCCATTGAAAAGGAATCGAGATTTCCCTCAACTAATTTTGTTAGATAGGAAATGTTTTCTTTCATGTCTTCTTCATATGTTATCTGTTTAAATGTCAATTCTAATAGTTGTCTCCTAGTGTACCCAAGAATATTGCAAAGTTTCTGGTTTGCACGAATTAATTTTCCTTCAAGTGAAGAATGACATATACCCACTGCTGCCTGTTCAAATGTCGCTTCAAATTCTTTTTCGGTTCTTCTTAATAAATCACTACTAATTTGCAATTCATCCAACTGACTTCGCAATTCTTCTTTAGCAGCAACTAGTTCATCCATTGAGCTGTTCAATTCCCGATTGGTAAAAGTCAGCTCTTTTTGACTTTCTCGCAGTGCCTCTGCTATGCGTCTCCTCTCATTTGATTCAAAAATAATCCGGCCAATGAAAACAGTTGCTAGAGGATATGAGATCAATATTGGAAGACCTATTAGTTTAATGGTACTGATACCTTTATCAGGCGGAAGTGTGAACATCATTAAGATCATTGTGACATGAACTATAACCCCCATATACAGAAGTTGTCTCAAAGTCACCTCTCTATCATATTTTTTGCTTGATATGTAAAAAATCGTCCCCAAAAACGCCGACGAAATAATAACAAGAACACCCATTATAGCGCCTTCTCCACCTTGCTGAATCCGGAGAACTAGAGCCATTGTGCCAGCTATTGTAGCCGCAATAGGACCAAAGAAAAACCCGGATAAGCTGATCATCACGGAACGGCCGTCAAAGATTAATCCAGGTGCCACAACTAAGGGGTGAAGCATTCCAATCACACATGCACTACCAAAGAGTATCCCTTGGCATACTTCATTTTTCCAGTTCTTATTCCCGCGATGCCCAATATAGCCAGATATGATACTAATTGACACTAGAATACTAAGGTTATATAAAAGTTCAAATAGTATGCTCATGGATAATTCTCCTTTTATTGTAACGGTCTTTTTAAAATTTATTATATAGCATAATATCCTATTATTCTACACTCTTCTCAATCAGCTTCGGTGGGGTAGAACCCTGCTGTTTGACCACCAACTCAAAGCCCAAAAAAAAGCACCTCTTGAGAGATAGTTTCTTGCTTATTTACCTAGCCATGATAGTCAGATGAGACTATCACCATACCGCAACTTATAAATAAATGCCATTACAAATCAGCTGGAACCCCGGTACCTCGCTCTTTCAGTATAATTAGCATAAGAAAAACCGAGGCTGCAGCCTCGGTCCTTTTACTGTTCTTGGATATCTGAAATTTTGTATTCATAACCATGGAGCCCCTTATAATACTCTGGGTACATATCTCCTCCACATTTCTCACAGCTAAACTGGGGAGGAACAGT
>Ga0209123_1000283_pt1 | contig 72112 bp, 65 predicted proteins | sample BarGraIncu00431A_FD_184500 | JGI IMG/M metagenome (GOLD analysis project Ga0209123, IMG submission 184500) | Arctic peat soil microbial communities from Barrow, Alaska, USA - Barrow Graham LP Incubations 004-31A (SPAdes) (version 2) | ecosystem: Environmental > Terrestrial > Soil > Wetlands >... | reverse complement strand
GATTCCTACATCTGCTGGTATAACGAAAAGCGCATCAAGATTTCTCTTGGCTCACTCAGTCCCCGAGAGTATCGAGAGAGCCTCGGCATCACGGCATAAACCAGTCTAAGTTTTACGCCGCACCCCCCCCTGGGTCAAAAACTCATCAGCGCGAACAAGCACCACCCAAGTAGTGGAAAAGCGGGAGATTGCTGGAGTTGGCAGCTGCTTGCGCCACAGCTAGACTGACGCTCATTGTGGTGTTCGAGCCAAGCCAGTCTTTGTGAAGCGTTCCATCCAGCTTCAGCATAGTACGGTCCACTGCTCCCTGATCCAGCGCATCCATGCCGTTAATGGCTATTGCAATTTCGTTATTGACATGTTCTACGATCGTTGTTAAGCCTTTGCCTCCATAACGGCTTTTGTCGCCATCGCGGATATCATGTGACTCATGCACACAGGTGATCGCGCCAGATGGAATGGCAGCACGACCAAATGCACCACCTCCGAGAGTAACGACAACCTCAACGGTTGGATTGCCGTGCGAATCCGGAATCTCACGGGCGTAAATTCGTTGGATCTCGGTATACATACGGTGTTTCCTCAGTTGGCCAATTCCAATGACTGGTTAATGATGCAGAGTATTCAGACTTTTGACTTACTGGTATCTCTGTGTAAGTACAGCATCTCTATCCGGTTCATCAAGTCAGAATCTTTTCAAATGAGGCGGTGAATTAAGCGTTTCGCACTCTTAATTATTTTTCGCATTACGTCCGGAGAAATCGTCCTCTCTAAATGAAGCATATGGGCCAGCAAACATTTCCTCGATTTGTGCCGATATTGCACACCAAAAGTCGCACACGATTTGCTTACTCTTTTGTCAAAGTTGTAGAGCCATTCCCAGCCAGCATGTTTCCAGCTATACCGTTTGTATTCTTGCTTGACGCAAAATTAATGGGTGGGTGATTGCGATAGGTGGCAGCCATATGAATTATTGCGGCATCATCAACAAGTTAACGGTTTTCTCTAGAATTAGTAATAGAGCCAAGTGCGGCTTCGCCAAATAGTTCCGGTACAAATTAATGTGAATGGAATGTCGAATAATCCGGCTGAATGCTTTAGCAACCCGTTCACGGTTATAGGGGAGCGAAAGCAAAAACTGTTGTACAGAGTCTCGAACGCCTTGCCCAATCTGAGTATGGGCAAGGCACAACAAATGTTTTTTACGAAAAGGAATTTAAAAATGTGCTCAGCCTTTTGTTCCAATATATTGCAGATCGACTTTGCAGATCTTACTGATGGTCTCCAACCAGGCAGCAGCTTCGAGCGGTGAGCTTTTAGTTACTTTGGCGGCCGAATTCTTGAATTCCGGAATGCCTGATATCGGGTCAAGGGCGCCTCCGCTAGTCAATTCGTTGCAACAGGCCTCCCAATAATGGAAGGTACCGAAGATCATGCGCGGCTGAATTCTCTCCGTCACCCAGGCACGGGCAACAATATGACCTCTCCTAGTCTCAACGCGAATAAATTCACCGTCTTTAACGCCCAATTCCTTAGCATCTGATGGGTGGAGTTCGATCAGCTCTTCCGGAGCGACCTGATTCAGAATCGACGATTTTCGTGTCATCGTCCCTGTGTGGTAATGAGTGACGCGCCGCCCTGTTGTCAACAGATAAGGATATTCAGCATCGACGTGTTCGGCAATGCAGCCCAACAGTGGTTTGTCAAAGGTCTTCCCCTCCTTCTCTGGCAGAGCTTCCGGGGCGAATAGCACAGGTACCAGTTGAGCCTTATGCGTAGGTGTTTCGAATTGGCCGTCGCGATATAGAAACGGCGTTCCTGGATGGTTGTCGTCGGGACAGGGCCAAATCAATCCCTGCTCATGGTCCAGACGAGAGTAGCTGATGCCTGCGTAGGCGGTAGGTGCAACGCTACGCACTTCATTCCAGATATCTTCTGGACCATTGTAGGACATGCCGCTATAACCCATGCGTTTGGCCAATTCGCTGAACACCCACCAGTCTTGCCGGGTATTCTCTGGTGCCGGCACTGCCTTACGTACACGCTGGACACGCCGTTCGGTGTTTGTGAAGGTGCCATCTTTTTCCGACCAGCCAAAGATAGGCAGCACAACGTCGGCACGGCGCGCTGACTCGGTCATAAACATATCCATGACCACCATCAGATCAAGATGTTCGAATGCATGGCGCAAATGACCTGATTCCGGATCGCTCATAAGCGGATTCTCGCCGAAGATAAACAGGGTGCGGAGCTTGCCTTCATCTATCGCCGCCGGAACTTGAGTTACTTGGATACCTACCTTGCGGGATAATTTGACCTGCCAGGCTTTTTCAAAAAAAGCGGCGTTAGCTTCGTCTGTTACCGACATGTAGTTGGGGTAGACATTTGGCAGCGCGCCAAGATCGCAGGCGCCCTGAACGTTATTCTGGCCACGCAGGGGGCAAATACCTGCACCGGGGCGACCGATCTGGCCGGTGATTACCGCCAGATTGGACAGGGCAACTACGTTGGCTGTGCCGTGTGTGAATTGGGTAATCCCCATCGCATAGAGCACGCTTGCCGCTTTGGCGTTGGCATACATACGGGCTGCAGCAATAATTTGCTCGGCTGGAACGCCAGTCATGAGCTGGACTTTTTCTGGGGAATATTCTGCTACAGAGCGGGCCAGTTGGTCGAATCCCAGCGTGTGCTCGGCGATGAAGTCCTGTTTGTGCAGGTTTTCATTGATGATTACATGGATCAGCGCATTGATAATCGGGATGTTATAGCCGATTGGCAAACGAATAAAGATATCTGCTTTGTTGGCCATATCAGTCACGCGCGGATCAATTACAATCAGTTTGGCTCCACGTTTTTTTGCCAAGAGCACCTGTCGGGCAATCAGCGGGTGGCACTCTGAGGTATTTGAACCGATGATAAAGATGACGTCAGAGACGTCACCAATTTCAGGGATGCTATTGGTCATCACGCCGCTGCCCAAGGTCATCCCCAAGCCGGAAACCGTCGAAGAATGACAGATGCGGGCGCAGTGATCGATATTGTTGGTGCCCATCACTGCGCGTGTGAACTTCTGTGCCGCATAATTATCTTCGTTGTTCGCGCGGGCGGAAGCAAACAGGGCGAAGGAGTCTGGACCGTGCAGGGCTTTGATTGCCGTAAGACACTCGGCCAGATGATCAAGAACTTCATCCCAGCCGACTTGCACGAACTTCCCATCCCGCTTAATAAGCGGCGAAGTCAGGCGGCGGCCATCAGAAATATGCTCGTATCCGTAATAACCTTTGAGGCATAGTTCGCCCTGATTTACAGGATGATCGGGATTACCTTTGATTTCTTTAATCCGCCCGCCCTCCACCGACAAAATCATACTGCATCCGGTGCCGCAATACGGACAAATTGTAATTACCTTCTCCATTTTCGAACCTTTCTCTAGTAACTTTTGATACTGCTTAGCGAGCAGCGCCGGTTAATTGTTTGAAGATGGTTTGCTTATGCATTTGGCGCAACATATCGTCGCTCGAGTCGGACGCCACCAAGTGAATAGCCTTGGTCGGGCAAACTTCCATACAGGCAGGTCCTTTCTCGCGGTCAACGCACAGATCGCATTTGTGCGCAGTGACTTGAGTGGAATTAGCGCTAAGACCGTTGATCACAGACCTCTTAATAGGTTTGACTTCCATGTTCATGGCGCCGAATGGGCACGCTATGACACAGGTCTTACATCCAATACAGAGCTCATCGAGCAGTTGCACTGTGTCTTCGCTGTAGATCAGCGCATTGGTGGGGCAGACATTGACACAAGGAGCATCTTCACAATGACGGCACTGAACTGTGGATGTGATGTTCTGTGTTTTAAGCAGTTTTAGGCGCGGCTTGAAATTAGCGGGCGATAGCATCTGTGTCGACCCATCGACAATCGGATGCGCCAACGTACAGGCTATTTCGCAGGTATGACAACCAATGCAACTTGATGGCTCTGTAATGATGAACCGATTCATGTTTAACGCCTCCTTGAGTGGTTCCTGACCGTCGGACAGGTCAGTACCTTCTTTCAACTTTAACTACAAAGCACAAGCTATGCCAATTTAATAGGAATATTCTTGCAACTATTAATTCCCTTTATTTCACAATGGCTTACAGTCGTTTACCGGAAGGCTGTCGAGTCCACGAGCTTGTTTCCAGTGTCGAACACACTGGATCATTCATCGTTATCGACAATTATGTCGATGGTCGTCACTGACCGGACTTCTTCTTGCCAACACTCCTGTAACTTGTGTTGGTCAATCGTTGGCTGTCTTCCATGTCCATATTTTGAAAAGTCACCTTGGCCTTAATGTGCATGGCAGTTAGAATATCCATTCCTCTGTGCGCTGTGGGATGTGAGATGCATGAATTGACGCTCGCTGAGAGCATGATGGAAATTGTTGAAAGCGCTGCGGCGCAAGCCAGAGTGACGAAGGTCACGCGTGTGCGTCTGTCCATAGGCGCATTGGCACATGTCGAATCCGATGCACTGCTGTATTGCTGCGAGATCGTTAGTCGCGGCGGCGTGGCTGCAGGTGCTTGTTTCGAGGTCGAGCGACCGCCGGGGCGGGCGCAGTGCAAGGTCTGCGAGCAGGAGTTCGTGCTCAATCATCTGGCCTTGGGCTGTCCGCATTGTGCGGCACATAACTTGCTTGTTCTGGATGGCGAGCAGATGAAGGTAGTTGAAATAGGCGTCGCCTGAATTGCAATTTCTGGAGAATAAGTATGTGCATCACCTGTGGTTGCGGGACCGATTCGGTTTCCATAGAAAGCAAGATACCGCAACACGGCCACGATCATTCGCACGGCCACGATCATTCGCACGGCCACGATCATTCGCATGGCCACGGCCCGCTTGATGCTGCTCATGCGCCTGGTACAAGTTCGGAGCGCATTTTGCAAATCGAACAGGATTTGCTTGCTAAGAATAATGGCTATGCGCTCACTAACCGGAACCTATTCGCCAAGCGGGGCATCTTTGCCCTTAACTTCGTCTCTAGTCCTGGTTCCGGAAAAACGACCTTGCTAGTCGAGACCATCAAACGCTGGCAGCACAGGACACCTCTGGCTGTGGTCGAAGGCGATCAACAGACCTCGAATGACGCTGACCGCATTCGCGCGACCGGCGCCCCTGCGGTGCAGATTAATACCGGCAAGGGATGTCATCTTGACGCTCATATGATTGGCCATGCCATCGAACACCTGCAGGAAGGACAGGCACTCAAGGATGACAGTCTGCTATTGATAGAGAATGTTGGTAATCTGGTGTGCCCAGCCGCTTTTGACTTGGGCGAGGCGCACAAGGTCGCCATCCTTTCGGTGACCGAAGGTGAGGACAAGCCGCTGAAGTACCCTGACATGTTCCGAGCTGCCGATTTGCTGTTGATAAGCAAAACCGATCTACTGCCCTATCTCGATTTTGATGTCGAGGCGACCATCCGATATGCGCGTCAGGTGCGCCCGGACATTCAGGTGATCCAGGTATCGACCAAGAGCGGCGCCGGTTTCGCTGAATGGCTTGATTGGCTGCAAACCGGCAGCAAACAGGCTCAGGCCGCCAAGGCCTGAAGCACTCTTTCTTCTCCATGACTTCGCGCCAGCGTCTGACGGTTCGCGGTATCGTGCAGGGGGTAGGGTTTCGCCCTTTTATCTACCGGTTGGCACAGGAGTTGTCTCTCTCTGGTTGGGTGCGTAACGATGGCAGCGGGGTAAGCATCGAAGTCGAGGGTGGCGTCGCGCAGCTTGCTGCATTGCAGCAGCGCTTGCGTTTGGAGGCACCGCCGCTGGCACAGTTTGATAGTGTGCATATGGAAGAAATAGCGCCGGTCTGCATGGTCGATGCAAGCTTCCGCATTCTCGATAACCCTGTCAATAGCAGCGGCCACTTCGAAGCGGCCATCGGCCCTGATACGGCGATCTGCCAAAATTGTTTGGCAGAGCTGTTCGATCCGGCCAATCGCCGTTACCGTTACGCCTTTATCAACTGCACCGATTGCGGCCCGCGCTATACGATTGCTCGACGTCTGCCTTATGCGCGCGCAGCAACTAGTATGGCAGGGTTTGTCCAGTGCGACTCCTGCCAGTCCGAATACATTGATCCAGCACACCATCGTTTCCATGCCGAACCCAATGCCTGCCCAGTATGCGGACCGCAACTGATCTTGTACGATGGCAACGGTGTGCTGGTAGCGGGCGACCCGGTTGCCGAAACGCTGGTGCGTCTGCGCCGCGGCGAGATCGTTGCAATCAAGGGTTTGGGCGGTTTTCATCTGGCCTGCGATGCCCGTCAGTCTGATGCGGTAACCCGTTTGCGCGAACGCAAGCGGCGCGAGGAAAAGCCGCTTGCGCTGATGTTCGCTAATACTGCCTCGCTCGCTGATTATGCCTGCATGACAGCTAAAGAAGCGGCGCAACTCACGGCGCCTGAGCGTCCGATTGTGCTGTTGCATAAGCAGAGCGACTGCGATGTTGTATTTCCCGGCATTGCTCACGGTGTGGCTTGTCTCGGTGCTATGCTGCCATACACGCCGATGCAATACCTGCTATTCCACGAAGCAGCCGGCCGGCCGCTTGGTGCCTCTTGGCTTGCGCAATCGCAGGAACTGGTACTCGTGATGACGAGCGCCAACCCGGGTGGAGAGCCGTTGGTAATCGCCAACGAGGAAGCACTTTCTCGCCTAGCCGGCATTGCCGATGCCTATTTGCTGCACGACAGGGAGATCGTCACGCGCTGCGACGACAGTGTGTTGCGTGTGCTGCCAACCTCCCAAGAAGCACAGTTCATCCGCCGCGCCCGCGGTTATACGCCACGTGCCATCAAACTCGCGCATCGTGGATCAGATGTCTTGGCGCTGGGCGGAGTGTTTAAGAACACTCTATGCTTCACGCGCCGCGAGTTTGCTTTCGTTTCACCGCATATCGGCGATCTCGATCATGTTGCCAGCTGCCTCGCCCTAGAACAAATGGTTGATCATCTGCTCCACATTTTAGAAGTGCAACCACAGGCAGTGGCGCATGACTGTCACCCCGATTTTTTTAGTACCCATCTTGCGCTTCAGTTGGGAGAGGCCTGGGGTGTGCCAACTATTGCGGTGCAACACCATCATGCCCATATCGCTGCCGTCCTCGCTGAACACGGCGTGAACGAACCGGTATTGGGCTTGGCACTCGATGGTGTTGGCCTAGGTGACGACGGCACGGCTTGGGGCGGTGAATTGTTGAAAGTGGCGGGCGCTCGTTATGAACGCCTTGGCCACCTGCGTCCGCTCGCCTTGCCTGGCGGTGATCGCGCCGCGCGCGAACCTTGGCGCATGGCGGCTTCAGCGCTGCACATGCTGGGCCGAGGTGAAGAGATAGCTATACGTTTTGTCGATCAAGCCGGTGCCGGGATGCTGGCGCAAATGTTCGCAGGTAAAACACGATTTCCCGTTACATCCAGTCTTGGGCGTTGGTTCGATGCAGCAGCAGGGTTGCTCGGTTTGCAGGCACGCATGAGTTTCGAAGGTCAGGCCGCCATGAATCTCGAGGGATTGGCCGCCGCTTATGGCGTTGTGTCGCCGTCTATTTTGCATGAGGTCAGTGTGGAGGCGGGCAAGTCCATACTCGATCTAGCACCACTGTTGCAATGTATCAGTTCAGAAAGTGACGCAGGCCGCGGTGCAGCGTTATTTCACGCAGGTTTGACTGCCGCGCTTGCGGATTGGGTGGAACAGGCAGCACAATCGACCGGATTGCGCGTGGTCGCCTGTGGCGGTGGCTGTTTTCTAAATGCCATATTGGCGCACGAGTTGCGTCTGGCCTTGCACGAACGTGGGCTGACGATGCTGGAAGCGCAAGCCGTACCTCCCGGCGACGGTGGTTTGTCGCTGGGGCAGGCCTGGGTTGCTCAGGCGCAGTTGGCGCAATACTGAAATAATTGGAGCAGAGAATATGTGTTTGGCAATTCCGGCAAGAGTAATTGAAGTCAGCGGCGAGGATCGAGCGCGGATCGACATCGTCGGCGTACAAAAGGAAATCTCAACCGCATTGATGGATAACGTGGCTGTAGGCGATTACCTGATCATTCACGTTGGTCATGCAATCGGTCGCATCGATGCGGACGAGGCGCAAAAGACTCTAGCCTATCTGGCCGAAATGAGTGACGAAGATGCGAAAGCCCTCGCGGCGGCGGCAATGTAGAAATTTGCATAAAAAACTACTGAGCTTGGCACATTGGGATTGCATGGCTTCGACCGCTACGCTTAAGGTTTACTTTGCAAACTTTAGTCTGCACCGAAACTACGTTTCCTAAATCCTTATGTATTTCCATATACATTCCGGCTCTTGCGCTCCGGCGCAGACTAATTTGTTTGCCATCGCAACGTTTTTCAAAGCAGATTCAAGGAACTATTGCATAGCTATGAATTTATGAAATACATCGACGAATATAGAGATGGCAAGCTGGCCCGCGCGCTGGCGCGCACCATTGAACGCGAAGTGGTGCCAGAGAAGAGTTACCGGCTGATGGAGTTTTGTGGCGGGCATACACATGCAATTTCCCGTTATGGCCTGGAAGACTTGCTGCCCAAGAAAGTGCGCATGATTCACGGCCCCGGTTGCCCGGTGTGCGTATTGCCGATCGGCCGTACTGACAGCGCCATAGAACTGGCATTGAAGCCCGGTGTGACACTATGTACTTATGCCGATACTTTGCGTGTGCCAGCTTCTGCCAGTCTTTCGCTGTTCAAGGCCAAGGCGCAAGGGGCAGATGTGCGCATGGTGTACTCGAGCTCGGATGCGCTCCGCATCGCGCAAGAGGAGCCGGAACGCGAGGTAGTGTTCTTCGCGATTGGCTTCGAAACGACCACCCCGCCAACTGCGGTCGCCATCAAGCAGGCCGCTGCGCTGGGCCTCAAGAACTTCAGCGTATTTTGCAATCATGTATTGACTCCGGTGGCCATGGTTCACCTGATGGAGCTTTCCATCGGTGGCGGTGCAGAGGCCGTGCAGATTGATGGTTTTGTCGGCCCCTCCCACGTGAGCACTATCATCGGCAGCCAGCCTTATGAGGGATTTGCCGCATATTACCGGAAGCCAGTGGTGATTGCCGGCTTCGAGCCGCTCGATGTGATGCAGTCTATTCTCATGCTGGTACGGCAGATCAACGACGGCCGCGCTGAGGTGGAAAATCAGTTTATTCGTGCCGTAACGCGTGAAGGCAATCAGAAGGCACAGCGCCTGATGAAAGAGGTGTTCGAGCTGCGCGCAGCCTTCGATTGGCGCGGCTTGGGCGAAGTGCCGAACAGTGCCCTTAAGATACACGAGGACTTTGCAGTTTTTGATGCAGAGCACCGTTTTGGCATCGCCTATCGCCAGGTTCCCGACCCCAAAGCTTGCGAATGCGCCGCCATCCTGCGCGGGCAGAAGCACCCATCCGATTGCAAGGTTTTCGGTAATGCGTGTACGCCTGATCAACCCATCGGCGCCTGTATGGTTTCTTCTGAGGGTGCCTGCGCCGCCTACTATACTTATGGACGTTTCCGTTCAATAACAAGGACATGACTAATATGACGAAGCCCGGTGGTTACCAGCGTCCCATTGATTTCAAGCATGGCCAGGTGGATATGACCCACGGTAGCGGCGGGCGTGCCATGGCGCAATTGATCGAGGAATTGTTTGTCGCCAGTTTCGATAATGAATTGCTGCGCGAGCAAAATGATGGCGCTTGTTTTGCAGTGCCTCCAGGTGGGCGTATGGTGATGGCAACCGACAGCCATGTGGTTTCCCCCCTCTTTTTCCCTGGCGGTGACATCGGTTGCCTGGCCGTGCATGGCACTGTTAATGATGTGGCCATGGCCGGCGGGCGTCCGATCTATCTCGCGGCGAGCTATATTTTGGAAGAAGGTTTCCCGCTTGCCAATCTCAAACGTATAGTCGAATCCATGGCGCAGGCAGCAAAAGTGGCCGGCGTAATGATTGTGACCGGTGACACCAAGGTCGTTGAACGGGGCAAGGGCGATGGTGTGTTCATCACCACTACCGGGATTGGCATCGTGCCTGCCGGGGTCAACGTTTCCGGATCAAATGTGCAACCCGGCGACAGGATTCTCATTTCCGGCACGTTGGGAGACCATGGAGTGGCCATAATGTCTCTGCGCGAAAATCTGAGTTTTGATACAACTATAGAATCTGACACGGCCGCTTTGAATGGCCTGACGGAGGTCATGCTGGCCGCAGTGCCGGGTATTCATGCGCTGCGTGACCCTACGCGAGGCGGTCTGGCGGCGGTGATGAATGAATTTGCGCGCCAATCTGGCGTCGGCATCGTATTGCAAGAAGATACGATACCAGTGCGACCCCAAGTTCACGCGGCTTGCGAACTGCTTGGCCTTGATCCACTGTATGTGGCCAACGAAGGCAAGCTAGTGGCGGTGTGTGCTGCGGCAGATGCTGAGCGTTTGCTTGCTGTGATGCGCACGCATCCGTTGGGTCGCGATGCAGCCATCATTGGGGAGGCGATTGCCGATGTACATTGTTTCGTGCAGATGGAAACCAGCTTCGGTGGTCGCCGCATGGTGGATTGGCTTACAGGCGAGCAGCTCCCCCGTATTTGTTAGGAAGCACGGGACAAACGATTGCACGGATGAAGATTGAGATCCAAAAGTCTTCGCCAGTTCCTGTGCATCTCGTGATCATCGGTATTTTGGTTCGAACGTGGGCAGCATCGATTAAATCAGGCCTCCCTTATGCTTTCCGCATCACTCGCATTTCTCTTTCAGGCCCGTCTCGGGCCTGATTCATTTCTACTCGACACTAATGACGATGACACTTATCGTCATCGTTTTCGACACGTCAATTTCTCATCGCTACATATCTTCCAAGTTCGAAAAATGTTTGCAACTTGTTGTAATTAAAAATAAAAAAATCAGTTTCTACCGCCCCATCTTAGATGGCACAGGATCTGCTTAATAGTACTCGACCATATCGTGTGGTCTTTATGGGGGGTACGGTTATGAACCGCTTTGTCATCGCGGAGCCTAAACTTTGTATAGGGTGCAATACCTGCATGGCCGCTTGCACGATTGTGCATAAGGTCGAGGGGTTGCAGTCTCATCCACGGCTAATTGTCGTTCGTACCGGCACCGCCACTGCGCCGATCATGTGCCGTAATTGTGAAGATGCGCCATGCGCAAAGGTCTGTCCGGTCAATGCCATCACGCAGAGCGGCGATGCTGTCGTTCTCAACGAGGTGACTTGCATTGGCTGCAAGCTTTGCGCTATCGCTTGTCCATTTGGTGCCATTACGCCTTCTGGTACTAGCATCCTAGGTGTTGCTACGCTTTACAACCAGCTGGACTATACGGCGGGGAGTAGCGCAAATTTGGCCGCCCTTGATCCAATTCTGGCTTGGGAGCAGGGAGTACACAGCGTCGCTGTTAAATGCGACTTGTGCGATTTCCGAGAAAATGGGCCGGAGTGCGTGAGGGTTTGTCCAACCAAGGCGTTGTTCATGGTTGACGATCAGGCGATGAACCGGTCTGGCGATGCCAAACGCAAAGCTACAGTTGCTGCCGATGGCGCGGCATTGTCCTTCATCGGTATTGCTACGGAGCAAGGAACATGATGTCACCTCTCGGCTTATTACTAATTTCTGTGCTGGTCTTTGCTGGCGGCGCTTTCCTGGCTCTTCTGTGTTTCAAGAGCGATCGAATTTCCATTTATCTTTCTGGTATTGCCGGCGTGATCGGTAGTTTGGCTAGTCTCGCAGCATCGTTGCCGGTGATGCTTGAGGGTTCTGTAGTGAACTATGCCAATGCAGGGCTATTCCCTTTCACTCATTTCACAGTGCGCTTCGATCCGCTGGCTGCTTTCATGGTCTTCGTCATCGCGTTATTGGTGCTGATCGCTTCGATCTATTCCTTCTCTTATGTGCAGGAATATGAAGGGCGCGGCGCCTGGACGATGGGCTTCTTCATGAACCTATTCGTGGCCTCGATGTTGGTGCTGATGGTGGTCGATAACGCCTTCTACTTCCTTGTATTCTTTGAGTTGATGTCGCTCTCTTCCTACTTCTTGGTGATCTTTGACCAGAATGAAGAAGCAGTAAATGCAGGTTTCCTCTACTTTCTGATTGCGCACGCCGGATCAATTCTGATTTTGGGTTCCTTCCTCATCTTCTGGTGGCAGACAGGCAGTCTGGATTTCGAAGCATTCCGCGGCGCACAACTTTCCGCACCGCTGGCCTCACTGGCCTTTGTGCTGGCTTTCTTTGGCTTCGGTGCCAAGGCAGGGATGGTGCCGTTGCATAGCTGGTTGCCGCGCGCTCACCCAGCCGCTCCTTCGCATGCTTCAGCACTGATGTCAGGCGTGATGGTGAAGGTGGGTATCTTCGGTATCATCAAGGTCGGTGTTGATCTGCTGCACGCGACGACCGTTTGGTGGGGTATTCTGGTGCTCACTATTGGCGCCATCTCTGCGGTGCTGGGTGTGTTGTACGCACTGACCGAGCAAGATATCAAGCGTCTGCTGGCTTACTCAACAGTTGAAAATGTTGGCATTATTCTGATGGGCGTCGGTGTTGGCATGATCGGTTTAGCCACGCAGCAACCTGTACTCGCGGTATTGGGACTACTTGGTGCGCTGTATCACACGCTTAACCATGCGATGTTCAAGGGTTTGCTGTTCTTGGGCGCAGGTTCGATCATCTACCGCACCCACACACGCAACATGGAAGAGCTGGGCGGTCTGGCACGCACGATGCCTTATACCGGCATGGCCTTCCTCGTTGGCGCAATGGCGATTTCTGCGTTACCGCCGTTGAATGGCTTTGTCAGCGAATGGTTCACTTATCAGGCTTTATTCAACATGAGCCTGCATGGTGAGTTCATTCTGCGTTTCTGTGGACCTGTAGCTGTAGTGATGCTGGCGCTGACCGGTGCTTTGGCCGCGATGTGTTTCGTCAAGCTCTACGGCATTACTTTCTCCGGTATGCCGCGTAGCGAATATGCTGCACATGCCAAAGAAGCGCCAGCACCAATGGTATTTGCTGTGGTTCTCCTCGCTGCAATCTGTGTGCTGTTGGGATTGTGCGCACCCTTGGTCGCACCTGTGATAGCCGGTATTGCTTCCTCCTTGGCGGGCGGTGTAGTGGTCAATGTGGCGCAGGGTACGCTGATTCTGCCTGGTAATGCGGAACAAGCGGTACTGTCGTTGCCTTTGCTCACCATTCTGCTGATTGCGCTACCGTTCGTGCCGATGGTTATCGGTGCCCTGATGAAGGGATCACGCTTGGCGCGCCGACATGAAGGCGACCCTTGGGCTTGCGGCTACATACACGATGCGAAGATGGTGATCTCTTCCCAAGGTTTTGCTCAGCCGATGCGTTTCATGTTCGCCCCGCTGTTCCGGTTGCGTGAGCAGTTGAACCCATCACGTCCTTTGCACGCTGGCATGCACGCTAGTATCAACGGCGCGGCACGCAGCGAGGCTGTCATTGACACCTACATCATTACGCCAATCATACGTGTGGCACACTGGCTTGGTGGCTGGATACAGTGGCTACAGCACGGCGACTTGCGTGTCTATTGCCTGTATGTTGTTGCGGCTCTGGTGGTTCTGCTCTTGGTTACCGTTGCTTAAGGAGACCACTATGCCAAATATCGATTCAATTTTGTTCGCGATCATCCAAGCTGCAATTCTATTCTTGATCGCACCGATCTTCACCGGCATCTCCCGCGTAATGAGAGCAAAGATGCATTCGCGCAAAGGCCCGGGCATTTTTCAGGATTATCGCGATCTGGTCAAACTGATGAAGCGGCAAGATGTAGCGTCTGCAGCTTCGGGGTTGATGTTCCGCATCATGCCTTACGAATTGCTGGGGTCGGTGCTTCTGATAGCCATGGTGATCCCGGTCTTCTCATTAGCGTCGCCGCTGGGGATGGCGGGTGATCTGATAACAATTGCTTATCTCTTCGCGTTCTCCCGCTTCATCTTCTCGGTTTCCGGTCTGGAAAGTGGCAGTCCGTTTGCCGGCCTTGGTGCCAGCCGCGAGTCGACGCTCGGCGTACTAGTTGAACCAACCATGATTCTGGCTCTGCTGGTTGCAGCGCTGATTTGCGGTTCGACCAACGTTGGCAGTATCAGTGTGGCGATTGCCACGGGACAGGTGCAGGCACCTACTGCAATCTTTATGGCCTTCATTGCTTTTGGTTTCGCCGTGTATATCGAAATGGGCAAGTTACCGTTCGACATGGCCGAAGCCGAGCAGGAACTTCAGGAAGGGCCACTGACAGAGTATTCCGGTCAGTCTCTGGCCATCCTGAAGTGGGGTCTGGCGCTGAAAAAGGTCGTGGTTGCCTCAATGTTTGTTGGCATCTTTCTACCCTTTGGCACGACAACGAGCATGAGTCCCGGCACCCTCTTAATTGCGGCTGTGCTCTACCTGATAAAACTGCTGGCGGTGTATCTGCTGACAGGATTGCTTGAAAACAGCATGGCTCGCGGCCGTTTCCTGCTGACATCGCGTGTCACATGGGTTGGGTTCGGCGTTGCATCGCTGTCCTTTGTCTTCTATCTTGCCGGCCTTTGAGGAGTAGGGAAACACATCATGGATAACCTCGCACTCGCGACCATCCTAGTACCCATTGCCGGCGCTGTGCTGACAATGTTCTGTCCGAAAAAGGCAGGAAAATGGCTAGGTATACTTTTTTCTGCACTGGGTACGATTGGTGCAGGCTTGGTAGCCTATGCCTTCCATACTGGGGGCAGGGTCGCCACTACCTACAAACTGCTGCAACTTGGCGATACCGTCATCTTCGGCTTTACCATCGACGCAGTCAGCACCCTGATCGGCTTTGCCGTCGTTTCACTGGGTTTCCTGGTCGTCGTCTATTCTTCGGTCTACCTGACCAATAAGCACCGTGAGCATCCGCACGAAGCGCGTCCTCGTTACTATGCCTTTCTGTTGGTGTTTATCGGCGCAATGGCTGGTCTCGTATATTCATCAACCCTGATCGGGCAGCTCGTCTTCTTCGAAATCACTGGCGGCTGTTCATGGGGTTTAATCGGTTATTACGAAGACGCCAAGGGGATGCGTGGTGCGATGCGAGCGTTGATCATCACGCACATCGCATCGCTCGGTCTATATGCGGCGGCAGCCTTCCTATTCTGTTATACGGGAACCTTCTCCATTGACGCAATTGCGCAACTAGACCCCAATATCAAGACAATTGTCATGTTGGGTATCTTGATCGCTGCCTGGGGCAAGTCAGCACAATTCCCGATGCATATCTGGCTGCCTGACGCGATGGAAGCACCAACGCCAATCAGTGCGTATCTGCACGCAGCCTCAATGGTTAAAGTGGGTGTCTTCATCTTTGCTCGTGCGGTCATGTCTTCCGGCGGTGTGCCTGAGGTTATCGCTTGGGTTGGTGTGATCATGGCTATGGTGACGATGATCTACGGCTTCTTCATGTACCTGCCGCAAAAAGACATGAAGCGCTTGTTGGCTTACTCAACGATTACTCAACTCGCTTACATGTTCTTGGCATTGTCACTTGGTGCGTTTGACTTTGGTTCCGACGGTTCAAAACTGGCCTTCAATGGCGGCATTGCCCATGTCTTCAACCATGCATACGCCAAGAGCCTATTCTTCCTCCTGGCTGGGGTATTTAGTTACAGCTTCGGGACGCGTCTGCTACCGAATATTCGAGGTCTGCTTAAGAAGGCACCGCTCCTTGGTATTAGCTTCTGTGTTGGTGCCATGGCGATTGGGGGCGTACCACCGTTTAGCTTGTTCTTCAGTAAGTTCGCTATCTTCTCGGGCGGCTTTGAGCTGGTGCGTGAACACATATGGTTGCTGCCCTTGCTGATTATTGCATTGATCGAATCGGTTGCCGCCTTCGCTTGGTTTCTCATGTGGTTCGGCAAGACTGTTCCTGGCGAACCTTCACCGGAGGTGGCTTCGGCGATTCCGGTACCTTGGGCCATGCAGGCAGTGCTTGTAGTGCTCATTATTATGTCGGTGGCCTCTAGCTTCATCGCCGCCGCCTGGCTCGGATAACGGAGTAAAAATATGACCGGTACGCTTATTGTCAATGGACTTTCTGGACTGCTGATTATCACCTCATTGTTGGTGATTGGCGCAAAAAAGCCCACATCGTCGGCAGTTCTATACGCTCTACAGTCCTTCGTGCTGGTACTGATCTTCGTCACCTTGGCGCAGACCAAGCATGCACATGAACTAAATGCATGGGCAGTCACTGCTTTCATCACCAAGGTATTGCTGGTGCCATACATCATGTATCGCGCCCTCGGAGGCCTCAAAGACCCAGGTTCCGATTCTGCAGTCATCAGTCCGGCGCTGACAGTTCTTGCTGCTGCGGTGATTGTCGTCCTGAGCTATGTCGTTGTTGGCCATGTGCAGTTGCCGGCAGTCACCGACCTCAAGCCGGCACTGGGAGTTTCTCTAGGACATTTCTTCTTAGGCCTGCTCTGTATCGTCACCCAGCGCAATATTTTGAAGCAGATCTTCGGATACTGCCTCATGGAGAATGGTTCGCATCTCACGTTGGCGCTACTGGCCAACAACGCGCCCGAACTTGTTGAAATCGGAATCGCTACCGACGCAATTTTCGCCGTAATTATCATGGTTGTGATTGCTCGCAAAATCCACCGCACGATGCATACGCTTGACGTGAGACAACTTACGGCGCTGAAGGGCTGAAACAAAATGACATCTACGCAATTGCTGCTTGCACTTCTGTTAATTCCTCTTGGGGCCAGTCTGGTTGCCTTCGCAATACGCTGGCTTGGATCGGGTTCGCGAGCTCTCGTGACAACAGTTCATCTAGTCAGCATCTCACTGGTGCTGGTATTCTCAGTGTTAGTCATCTCACGCGTTCTGGCAGACGGCGCGGTGACTGCACTGGGATACTGGCTCCACATTGATAGTCTCGGAGCGATTTTTCTCGCCCTAGTTGGTGGGGTGGGCTTCCTCACTGGCCTGTATTCGATCGGTTACATGAACCATGAAGTCCGGAGTGGCGAGATCGATAATAAGACCTTGTGCAACTACTATGGCTTCTTCAGTCTGTTCCTTTCCACCATGGTTTTGGTGGTCGTCGCTAACAATGTAGTTCTTATGTGGGTTGCTGTCGAGGCGACCACGATTGGATCCACCTTCTTAGTCGGCCTATATGGACAGCGAACATCACTTGAGGCTGCCTGGAAGTACATCATCATTTGTTCGGTGGGTGTGGCCTTCGGCCTGTACGGCACAGTACTGATTTTTTCGAATGCATCGAACATCATCGCTGACCCTGAGCATGCCACGAGCTGGACGGTGCTGGTACAACATGCCCAAATGCTTGACCCGACGCTGACGACGATTGCCTTCGTGTTCATACTCATCGGTTTTGGTACCAAGGCTGGTCTGTTTCCGATGCATACCTGGTTGCCGGATGCATATGCTGAAGCACCGAGCCCGGTTGGTGCGCTGCTGTCTGCTGCACTGTCAAACTGTGCATTTCTCATCATCATCCGTTACTACATCATTGTGTCGAAGACGCTCGGGCCTGATTTGCCGCAGACCATGCTACTTATCTTTGGTCTGATGTCGATTGTTGTGGCGGCGCTATTCATCATCGTGCAGCGCGACATCAAACGCATGCTGGCCTATTCTTCAATAGAAAACATCGGCATCGTGGCACTTGCCATTGGCCTCGGTGGTCCGCTCGGCGTGTTTGCGGCGCTGTTACATGCACTCAATAACAGTATAGCCAAGGCGCTGGCCTTCTGTGGTGCTGGCAACATCATGCTCAAGTATGGTACCCGCGACGTGGGGGCAGTGAAGGGCGTGATGAATGTCATGCCAGTCACGGCAGTGCTGTTCGGTGCCAGCGTGCTGGCGCTCGGCGGCATGCCACCATTCAATGTGTTCGTCAGTGAATTTTTGGTGATCACTGCTGGTATAAAAGCAGGTCACGGCTGGTTGATGATCGTTGTTATGTTGCTGCTGGCTACTGTATTTGCTGGTTTTGTGCGCATGGTAACCAGTGTCCTACTTGGCAAAGCGCCGGACAATGTGCAAAAGGGTGAACTGAGCCTTCTCAAGCTGTTGCCGATGATCGCCTTTATTGTTGTCATGCTCTGGATGGGTATCCGTACCCCGCAACCCGTAGTGCAATTGCTGGAAAATGCCACACGCATTGTGCTGAATAAGGGTGATGCACCGCTTGATTTTACGCTGCAATCACCTTGGCGGCTGCTCAACGCCGAAACAGCCCAGAAAGCGGCCCCGATAAGAACAACCCCAGTAGCGGTTCCCGCTGTTAGTCATTGATAGTGCCGCAAGGAGAATGTGAGTATGTCTGCAATAGCTGAAACAAAAGTCGGTCAGCACTATATCGATGCCTTGCGGCAACGATTTCCCTTCACTGTTCTGAAGGAAGAATGGCAAACTAATGAACAGGTCACAGTCACGATCAAGCTGGGCGATCTGCCCAATGTCGTTGAATGGCTCTACTACAACCAAGGTGGCTGGATTTCTGTGTTGTTTGCTAATGACGAGCGCTCGATACATGGCAACTTTGCTGTGTATTACGTCTTGTCGATGGAAGCCGGGGTCAAATGCTATGTCGTCGTTCGTGCCGAAGTTGACGCGCGCACTGGGGAATTTCCCTCAGTCACTCCAAAGGTTGACGCCTGCGTCTGGGGCGAGCGAGAGATTCGAGACATGTATGGTCTTAAGCCGGTCGGCCTGCCCGACGAGCGCCGTCTTGTGCTGCCGGACGATTGGCCTGAAACCCTGCATCCGTTGCGCAAAGACACGATGGATTACCGTGTGCGTCCGGAACCTACTTCTAACGTTGAGAATTACAAATTCGTCAATGATGCCAGCGGCGAGACACGTGAAATACCGCTTGGTCCTTTGCACATTACTTCGGACGAGCCGGGCCACTTCCGTCTGTTCGTCGATGGAGAAGATATCGTCGATGCTGACTACCGCATGTTCTATGTGCATCGCGGCATGGAAAAGCTGGCTGAGACACGCATGGGTTACGACGAGGTGACCTTCCTTGCTGATCGTGTTTGTGGCATCTGTGGTTTTGCTCATAGTGTAGCGTACGCAACTTCAGTAGAGAATGCGCTGGGCATTGTCGTGCCGCCGCGCGCCCAAGTGATTCGCAGCATCATGCTGGAAGTCGAACGCTTGCACAGTCACTTGCTGAACCTCGGCTTAGCCTGCCACTTTGTTGGCTTTGATACCGGTTTCATGCAGTTCTTCCGCATACGTGAAAAGGCCATGACTTTGGCCGAAATGCTGACCGGTGCGCGCAAGACCTATGGTGTCAATCTGATTGGTGGTATTCGCCGCGACATCCAGAAGGCTGAACGTCTGGCAACACAGAAGCTGCTCGGTGAGCTCAAGAAGGAAGTTACCGAACTCGTCGACATGCTGCTAGAAACGCCGAACCTGACTCAGCGTACTTCTGGTATCGGCCGTCTCGACCCGGAAGTCGCTCGCAACTTCAGCCCGGTGGGGCCGAACATTCGAGCCAGTGGTTTTGCTCGCGACACGCGTAGCGACCATCCTTTTTGCGGCTACAAGAATTACTCGATGCCGGTGCGCACGAAAAATACCTGTGATGTGCTCGGGCGTGTACTGATTCGCGCCGAGGAGTTTTTTGACTCCATCGATTTCATCATGTATTCGCTCGACAATATGCCCAACGGCCCATTACTGGCTGAAGGTCACGTGTACAAGCCGTATAGCTTCGCTCTTGGTTTTGTCGAAGCACCGCGAGGCGAAGACATCCACTGGAGCATGCTTGGCGACAATCAGAAGCTATATCGCTGGCGTGCCCGTGCATCCACCTACGCCAACTGGCCGCCATTACGCTACATGCTGCGTGGCAATACGATATCCGATGCGCCGCTGATTGTGGCGAGTATAGACCCGTGCTATTCCTGTACTGACCGCGTAACCATGATCGATGTTCGCAAAGGCAAGTCGACTACGGTTCCCTACTCGGAAATCGAACGCTACGGGCGGGAACGCAAAAACTCGCCGCTCAAATAAGGGGACTGAGAAGATGTTTAAGCTGTTTAAGACCATTCTGAAGACGGGCGAGGCTACACTCAAGTACCCGTTCGCCCCTATGCCAATCAGTCCAGGCTTCCGCGGCAAGCCGGAACACACGCCTGAGCAGTGTATTGCCTGTGCTGCCTGTGCGATTGCCTGCCCGGCTAATGCGCTGACGATGAGCAACGATACCGAGGCCGGTACGCGTACCTGGCAACTTTTCCTCGGTCGCTGCATTTTCTGCGGACGCTGCGAAGAAGTGTGCCCGACCAAGGCGATCGTGTTGTCTGAGGAGTTCGAGCTGGCAGTTGGTAATAAGAGTGATCTGTACCATAAGGCGACCTTCAAGCTTGCCAATTGCACTTGTTGCGAAAAGCCATTTGCGCCGCAGAAGGAGATTGAATACACGGTCGACCTGCTCAAGCAGACCGGCATGAGTGCCGCGGCTGTCGAAGCGAAACGCAACCTGCTGCAAACCTGTCCGGATTGCAAACGCAAACAAAGCTTGCAGGTGACAGACAAGGTCGAGCTTACAAGATTTATGAAAAAGGGGAGTGAAGCATGAATGAACCCTCCAAAATCATCCTGCCGGGTGGTAATAACGCTGTTACGCAGCAGATCAAACAAAGCGAAGAAGTTCAAAAGCTCAAGGGCACGCTACTGAAAGATATTCAGCGTTCGGCCTATGTCTATCGCGTCGACTGCGGCGGTTGCAATGGCTGCGAAATTGAAATTTTCGCAGCAATCACACCATTGTTCGACGCCGAACGTTTTGGCATCAAGGTTGTCGCCTCGCCACGACATGCCGATATCTTGCTGTTTACAGGTGCCGTGACGCGTGCGATGCGTATGCCGGCGATCCGTTCGTATGAAGCCGCACCCGATCCGAAAATTTGCGTTTCCTACGGTGCTTGCGGCTGTAGCGGCGGCATTTTCCACGACCTGTATTGCGTATGGGGCGGTTCCGATAAAATCGTGCCTATCGATGTGTACATCCCCGGATGTCCACCGACACCAGCTGCGACCATTTACGGTTTTGCGATGGCGCTGGGCCTGCTCGGCCAGAAGCTGAAAGCGGGAAACCATGTTCAGGGCGAAAGCGAAAGAGCCACGATGCGTCATCCCGGTGTGCCGGCAGAACTGCGCGTGTTGATTGAACGCGAAGCACGTCGCATGGCAGGTTATCGCAGGGGGGGGGATATCGCCGATGATTTCCTTGGCGTTCTTGGTACCAAGTCCACCGAAAGCCTTGAGGCTCGCATTCAAGAGTATCTGGGCAAGGGTGACGATCCCCGCTTGACTGAAATTGTCACGAATCTGTGCGAAATTTCGACCAGGGCGATTGCAGCTAACTGAGGCGAAAGTTCAAATTGAAAACAGAAAAAGTTCTTTTTTATATGCTGAACCAGAAGTTCATGGATAGCGACGACGATGTACCTAAGGACGCAGCAGCCCGCCAGGTTATGTATTACTCGCTGGCAATTGGACACCATGTCGGGGTAATCGATTGTTTAAAGACGATTATTGACTGTCCAATGGATGATTACCAAGAGTGGATTGCCCAATTGCCCGCAGGTAAGGCGCGCAGCAAGATGGAAGGTTTGTACAAGTTTGGCGAGATCACTATCGACCAGACACATATTCACATGCTCGGTGCCGCCTTCGACAAGATCCAGTCGACTTTGACTGGTCTCGCTGCTGAATGGACGCGTAAATTGATGCAGGCGCTGGCCAGCATCGAAATGGAACCGGCGATCTATTTGATGGTGAAGGCACGCTGATGGCGAACGTCATACTTACCATAGGCAATAGCATGATGGGCGATGACGGTGCCGGCCCGCTTCTTGCCGAACTACTGACGCGCGAACCAGCGTCGGGTTGGATAGTGATTGATGGCGGCTCTGCGCCGGAAAACCACGTGGACCAAGTGCTTGCACACCAACCGCAGCGCGTCATTGTCTTTGACGCGGCGGAAATGGGCGCCGCCAACGGCGCTGTGCATACGGTTGATACCGAGACGATCGCCGATATGCTTTTCATGACAACACACAACATGCCTCTCAGTTTTCTAATCGAGCGCATCCGCGAGAATGGCATAGAAGTTGATTTCGTCGGCATTCAACCTGCTGTTGTCGCCTTCTATTTTCCAATGATGGATGTGGTGCGCCATGGTGTTGAAGCGGTACATGCGCATCTGCGTGCCGGCACCTCGCTTGCGGAGTTTGCGCCGCCACTGACGGAAGAAACTTTGACCTGACAACAGTGAGCAACATATCCGGCGATGAATGTCATTCCGATCCACGCGGCAAGAACGCAAATACCTAGCGCTGATTTACCGTTGAACGGTCCGCCGATCGATACATTGGGGCGGCATACACACGATTTGCGCATATCGGTAACGGATCGCTGCAATTTCCGCTGCATCTATTGCATGCCGAAATCGGTGTTTAATCGCGGCTTCAAGTTTCTGCCGCACGACGCATTGCTGAGTTTCGAAGAAATCGAGCGCCTTGCGCGCCTGTTTGTCGCCCAAGGCGTACAAAAGATCCGTATTACCGGTGGTGAACCACTGCTGCGGCGCAATATCGAACAGTTGATCGAAAAACTCGCTACCTTGCCTGGCATTGAACTTACATTGACCACCAATGGCTCCAAGCTTGCGCAAAAAGCCAAGGCGCTCAAGGAGGCAGGTCTGCACCGCATCACGGTTAGTCTCGACGCACTAGATGATGCCACTTTCCGCCACTTGGCAGGGGGCGGCCACTCGGTCAAGGACGTTCTTGACGGCATAGATGCCGCCACAGCTGTCGGCTTTGACTCGATCAAGATAAATATGGTGGTCAAGCACGGCATTAACAATCATGCGATTTTGCCGATGGTTAAGTACTTCCGCGGTAGCGGTCATGTCCTACGTTTCATTGAATTCATGGATGTTGGCACAGCCAACGGCTGGAAGCTTGATGAAGTGCTGCCATCGCGTGACATAATCCGCCTGATTGATAGTGAATATCCGGTCGAACCAGTCAACCCCAAGCATTTTAGCGAGGTTGCTAAACGCTGGCGCTATAAGGACGGCGCGGGCGAAATCGGTGTCATCTCTTCGGTGACGCAAGCCTTCTGTGCGAGTTGTACGCGCCTGCGGCTGTCGCCAGAAGGCGGCCTGTTTACCTGCCTGTTCGCGCAGCGTGGGTATTCCCTGCGGGATCTGTTGCGTAATGGCGTCAGCGATAACGAAATTAGTGCGGCGATTGCCGGTGTCTGGCAACAGCGGGATGATCGCTACTCGGAAATTCGTACCGATAACACTGCTGGGCTGAAAAAAGTTGAAATGTACTATATCGGTGGCTGAACAACCTTGCTTGCGCCAAAATGTGCCATAGTTCACACAAAATAATTATATGCAAAATAAGGGATATTCTATGAAAAATGGGATGATGAAAGCGGTTCAGTTTCATAGCATTTGGTAATAGCGTTTCCTAAGGTTAGACCTTGCTTGGTAGTAAATAGTTGCGAAAAATGAAGCATCTATCTTGTCCAATGTGAAATAGATTCAGTTTCGTAGCAATAGGTGATAGTATTTCCTTGGGTTACATATTGCTCAATGACTAATGGTTGCACGAAGTGGAACGTCTGTCACATTCAAGGCCTGCCAAAATGCTTGAATCTCCCTCTGCGCTAACAGAAAATGCAGATCCCGCAGTGCAAGATGCACTGCTTGCGCTTTCGCAAGCAGTGCTGCTCCAACGGGACATAGTTGGCATTCTGCATCTGCTTGAAAACAGCGTTGGAGTCGTGATCGGCTTCGATAGGGTCAATTTGTTGTTGACCGATCCGTACACGCAGCAACCTTGCCTGCATTACCGTCCTGGCTCAGGAAAAGACGCAGCCAGTCTTGAAGCGGTACAAATCGGTGACACGCCAGCCCAACATATATTCAACTCACGGGAGATGTCGCTTTACAACGGCGAAACATTTCACCGCGAATTCCCGAAGAGTGCAGCACAGTATCCGTATCGCCAATTGGAAGCCTACTGTCTGATGCCTCTTTCGACTAGTCGCCAGTTTATTGGTGGCCTCGAATTGATCAAAACGACCAGTGAAAAATACGCTGACGGCGAGTTGTCGCAGCTGCGGCAGATGGCCGATATTGTTGCCACTGCGCTCGAGAATATTTTGGAACGCGCATCGATACTGGCCCGGGAAGAAGAGACGCGCAGGGAGCGCGAACACTATCGGGTGCTGGTCGAAGTGACCAATGTCGCGCTCTCCAAGCTCGATATGGAGGATTTGGCGAATGAAATAGCCAAATCCATTCATAGCTATTTCGGCTTCGACTATATCAGTCTGGAAGTGTGCGATCTGTCGACGCACCAGTTGCGCACGTACTCCGTACTCTTTCAGGGGAACGGCAAATGTAGCCACGAATCTGTGGAAATGTCAATGAGTGAATCGCTTTCAGGCCGTGTTGTTCTGAGCCAGAACAAGGCGCTGCTTAATCGGTCTGAGATTGAGGCTCTGGCTGGGCAATATCGGCAAATCGGATTGCTGTCGGAGCAGGGGTTTCAGATGATTCTAGCCCTGCCTCTGGTTTCAGGCGGCAAGGCGCGCGGCGCCATCAAGCTCGGACACTACAAACCCTACGTGTTCACAAATGACAAATTCGAACTGCTCGATCAGATTGCTGCGCGCCTTGCTATCGTGCTCGACAATGCCTTGGCCTACAAGGAGATTTCGACGCTCAAGGATGCGTTGGCGTGCGAGAACCGCTACCTCAGCGAAGAAATACGCACTTATGCGGATTTCGACGAGATCATCGGCACCAGCCTGTCCATGAAGGCTGTGCTGCAGCAGGTCGAAATGGTTGCCTCAAGCGATGCGACGGTACTCATATTGGGAGAAACCGGTACCGGCAAGGAGTTGATTGCCCGTGCAATTCACCAGTTGAGCAACCGCAACGCGCGTACTATGGTGAAAATGAATTGCGCAGCAGTACCTTCCGGCCTGATCGAAAGCGATCTATTCGGTCATGAGAAGGGCGCCTACACTGGCGCACAAGCGCAACGTATTGGGCGCTTCGAGCTGGCCAATAAAAGTACGCTGTTCCTCGATGAAGTGGGCGACATTCCACTCGAACTGCAACCCAAGCTGCTGCGTGTATTGCAGGAGCGCGAGATCGAGCGACTTGGCGGATCCAAGGTAATTTCGGTCGACGTGCGTGTGATCGCTGCTACTAATTGCGACCTACGCCAGATGGTGGCCGATCGGCAGTTCCGCAGCGATTTATATTACCGGCTCAATGTTTTCCCCATAATTATTCCGCCGCTACGTGATCGTCCAGAAGACATTCCTTCGTTGGTGATGTTTTTCACACAGAAGCATGCGCGACGCATGAACCGGCATATCGAGAGCATTCCTTCCGAAACCATCGCGCGCTTGAGTCTGATGCCATGGCCGGGCAATGTGCGTGAGCTGGAAAATGTTATTGAGCGTGCCATCATTCTCACACGTGGAACCGTGCTGAACCTGCCGATCAATGAATTGCAGTACAATCCAGCGCCGTCGTCATGGCAGCCGTCGATCACATCCTTACCGGCGGCACCTGCTGCGTCGATACCGAAGCTGAACGACTCATCCGAAATTGATCGCGAACGCATCATTAGTGTTTTACGCGAAACCAACGGTATCGTTGCTGGCCCCAAGGGAGCGGCAGCGCGTCTGGGCCTGAAGCGCACCACACTGCTTTCTCGCATGCAGCGCATGGGTATCTTGATCAAGAATTTCTGCGAAGCAGATTGCGTCAGCCCAGACTGAGTTTTGGCGCTTTTCAAACAGCGTTGAATGCACGCATTAGTGCTTCCTAGCCCTTTTCCCAGTCGTGCACATGAACGTGTATATGGTGTGCTCCGTTGTGGCGATGGCGGTGGTGACCTGCTCCCTCCCAGCCATACCATTTAAAAGTAGAACGGATGTCCGTCAAATATTGGAGAATGACGGACATGAAGACAAGCAAATACACCGAAGCCCAGAATCGGGTTACCCACCGCGCCGCTCGCCATCGGCTTGAGAAGAAGCCGGCGGCGGCGCCGTGGATAACCCTTCAACCGCAAGAATCCACTTAAGAATTACGAAATTCTGTCCAACCAAATGGGGCCAGCTCTGAACATCAATATTTTGAAAGGAATCTTCAATGCATATGGCTGATGCTTTGTTGTCGCCGGCAGTAGGTGGCGCGATGTGGGTTGCAACTGCCGCCTTGTCGGTACGTGCTTCGCACAAACTTCGGACGCCACAGACTGAGTCATTAGTGCCGATGATGGCAGTACTGGGCGCTTTCGTTTTTACCGCTCAGATGATCAATTTCTCCATCCCTGGCACCGGCTCGAGTGGCCATCTTGGCGGAGGTTTACTCCTCACCATCCTACTTGGCCCATATGCTGCTTTTCTGACGCTGGCTTCAGTGTTGACCGTGCAAGCGCTATTTTTTGCCGATGGTGGCCTCTTGGCGCTGGGTTGCAATATTTTTAATCTCGGATTTTTCCCTTGCTTCATCGCATACCCACTAATTTATCGTCCGCTTGCGGGTGGTGGATCAAACGCTTCCCGTCAAGTGCTTGCCTGTTTCGTGGCATCGGTCGCAGGACTAGCAATGGGAGCCAGTTCTGTCGTGGCGGAAACCAGGCTGTCTGGAATTTCCGAATTGCCATTTGTTACATTCATTCTGCTCATGCTGCCGATCCACGTAGTCATTGGTTTTGTCGAGGGTGGCGTGACAGCAGCTGTAACCCGTTTCGTCGCACGTGCACGGCCAGAAATGCTGGCATTCTCGAAAGTTGGAAGCTCCGCTGTGTCCTTTCGGCGAGTGGTGTTGAGTCTCGTGGCAATCGCTTTTTTGACTGGTGGTTTGCTCTCATGGTTTGCTTCCGAACACCCGGATGGGTTGGAGTGGTCTATCCAGCAAATGACCGGCAAGACGGAAATAGATGGTGCTGGCAACGACATCCATCGAACGTTGGGTGCCCTGCAAGCGAAACTTTCGTTCATGCCTGATTACGATTTCCCCAAGGACGAGGTGACCGCAAAAACTCAAGAGGGCGAATCTGTGGTTAAGCCCAGTACATCGCTGGCTGGTATATTAGGTGCTGTCATAACTTTGCTGTTGGCGGGGGGTATTGGCCTTTTTCTTCGCTGGCGCAGCCAAAAATCAACCCATACCAATGAATGAGAAGCGTGACAGAATGTATGCGGTCGATGAATTTGATCGCCTTGCTGCCGGTAATTCGCCATTGCATCGTTACGACCCACGCGCTAAGCTGCTCGTGGTCCTGTTCGCTGCGGGCATCGCGGCCTCTTATTCCCGCTATGCAGTGGCGGAGATCGTCCCGCTTTTGCTGTTACCTATCGTCTGGCTATCATTGAGCAAGGTCCCGCTACGCTTTGTTCTTGGAAAATTGCTATTAGCTTTGCCTTTCGTTTTTTTCATGGCTATTTTTAACCCAATATTTGATAGAGCGCCCGTCATGGACTTTGGTGTGCTGAGCGTGAGCGGCGGTTGGTTGTCGTTTACATCGATCATGCTGCGTTTTCTGCTCAGTATTTCACTCATTATTCTTTTGGTAGCTTGTACAGGATTCAACACCCTGTGTGCCACGTTATTACGCCTTCATATACCAAAGATTTTTGTTGTGCAATTGCTGTTGCTTTACCGTTATATTTTTTTGCTGGCAGATGAGGTTCAGCGTGTACGTCAGGCGTATTCACTTCGTGCATTGGGAGACCGGTCCATTGCCCTGCCCGTGGTGGGGTCGCTACTGGGACAGTTATTATTGAGGGTGATGGATCGAGGTCAGCGTATTCACCAGGCCATGCTGTGCCGTGGTTTTGTCGGAATTTTATCGGTGCGCCGAGACTTTCACTGGTGCAAGAGAGACACATGGTTTCTGCTTGGCTGGACGTTGTGGTTAGTCCTGGCTCGTACTGTTAACATTACCGACCAACTTGGTCATTTTCTTTTGAAGGGCCTAACGTGAGTCATCATATCGTTGCGGTCCAAAGCTTGGATTACTGCTATCCCGATGGCCGCCATGCCTTGCAGTGCGTCAATTTCACGCTTCACCATGGTGAAGCTGCTGCCATTATCGGTGCGAACGGTGCTGGCAAGTCGACCCTACTGCGCCATCTGATTGGCACCCTCGCGCCTACATCTGGCAGTGTGAGAATTGGTGATGATCCAGTGTTGCCCTCTACACTCAAACAGGTCAGGCGCACCGTTGGCATGGTGTTTCAGGACGCCGACGACCAGTTGTTTATGCCAACCGTTTATGAGGACGTGGCATTTGGCCCGATCAATCAGGGACTGCCACCAGCTGAGGTTGAAAAACGCGTTAAGAACGCGCTTTTCACAGTTGGATGTGAACATCTACGGGACCGCCCGCCGTACCGACTCTCCGGAGGAGAAAAACGCGCTGTTGCCATCGCTACCGTGCTGGCCATGTCACCCAATATCCTGGTGATGGACGAGCCCACGGCGAATTTGGATGCGCGAGCTCGCCGGCATTGCATCCGCTTGCTACAAGGATTTACACACACGCGCATTATCGCGACGCATGACCTTGATCTCGTGTTGGATGTCTGCACTCGCGTTATCGTCCTACATGAAGGCCAGATTGTTGCAGATGGCTCTACAATGGAAATTTTCCGCGACAAGAAACTGTTGGATCGTTACCATCTGGAGCAACCGCTACGTATGCAAGGTTGCCCTGTATGTTCACCAAGTTCCGAGCCCTGTCAGCAACAATCCGCGTCAGACAAGCATTCCCACGCTCGGCGTCCCTGAATTTCTCGACTTAGAATCCGTGCATAGCCTATCAGTGTTAGTGCCAACACGACTTGGACCCAAGCTGCCGATTTTAACTCCACTACTCAAATCTCTAGAACTGACAACCGTTTGCTATGCATGCAGATGGGTCAATGAATTCCGGCTGTCTGGGGCAAAAACTCATCAGATCCGACAATGTTATCTCATCGTTTTAATAAAATCTAAAAATCATGAATATATGCTGTTTATAATGGCTGCAATCTTGAGCGAATTTTGTTTTTTCAGCGAGATTGCGACAATGCAAAGTAGGGCGCAATATAGGACGCGACGAGCGGAAAATGAAAAAAGGCCAATTATAATATTGGCCTAAGTCATTGATTTTATTGGTCGGGACGGTGTGATTCGAACACACGACCCCTTGCACCCCATGCAAGTACGCTACCAGGCTGCGCTACGCCCCGACTAAGCTAAGATTATAGCAGAACCGAATGTTTTTTTAGCTATGATGCACCCAATTTTAGTTGCTGATTTTTCATTTTTACGGCATAGGCAGTATTGGCTTGTCGGGTTCAAATATACGACGGGGGGGACTCGCGCGCGATCCCAAAGTGCCACCTTGCCTACATATGCGCGCACTTTGTAGTGCGTGGGATTATGCTGTGTTATCGTTTTAGGCGAAGCTGGATTGGGCTGCTACTGGCCATGCGAAGCGAATTTATTTGAGGGAATCGTTATGCCACTCATAATTATCATTGTTGCATTGGCAGTGCTGCGGTATTTTGAGATTAGCATCTTTGCCAACTTGTCTTGGTGGTGGGTCGGTGGGCTGGTGGTGCTGGCATTCATCTGGTTCGAGTTCATCGAACGGATGTTGGGTTTGGATAAGCGCAAGGCTCATGAGACGCTGGAAAAGGCGCGCGAGGATCGCGTGAGACAGTCATTTAAAAAGAAGTGATATGTACACTCAATGCGGCGTTTTCTGTGGCTTACATGTTATTGCACTACGCTAGATGAGTGCGCATTATTACTTCGATCTCGATCCCATGAAAATAGTTATTCTTACTATGAGTCGCACCGAAGCTGAAATGCTCTCTAGAACACTAGAATCGGCGGGATATGATTGTCGTTCATTCGATTGCGCCGCGGATTTTCTTGAGCAATTGCATGTCGAGAGTGGAGATTTGCTGATTCTTGACGCTGCTATCACCAACTACATAGAAGTGGTGCAGCAGTTGAAGTGTAAGCGGGAAAATGCATTACCAATACTGTTGCTGGCCGACGAAGCGTCAACGGATGGTGTAGTAGGAGCATTGTCGGTCGGTGTCGACGATTACTTGCTCAAGCCCTTGCGCTCCCGAGAGTTACTGGCGCGGGTAAGAATACTGCTGTGCCGTAAGTGGCCGGAAAAATTGGCATCCAGCTTGTTTAGTTCGGGACATTTTTTGTTTGATGTCAGCGCACTTAGCCTGACTGCCGACGGGCAGTCGATTAAGCTGACCCAGAAAGAATTTGATCTGGCTTTGCTGTTCTTTCGCAACCTAGGTAAACCGCTTTCCCGGGCATATCTACTCGAAACGATATGGTCGCAAGATATGGATGTCCCCTCGCGCAGCATGGATACGCACGTATCCCGCGTGCGCAGCAAATTGCATTTGCAGCCGGAAAATGGCTTTCGACTGGTACCGGTCTATGGCTACGGCTACTTGCTGGAGGCGGTGCCGACCTGACCGGATGCAATGTTCAAAGCGAAAAGACAGGTAAACCTGCTCCAGTTATAATGAAAACATGTATTCACTCAGGATGAATTGACGCGGGATGCAACTCTTTGCCGTAGGACTCAACCACACCACCGCGCCGATTGCTGTGCGTGAGAAGGTGGCTTTCCAGATCGACCAGATTGGCGATGCTGTGGCGGCTGCCCGCGCTTGGTTTCAAAAGGATGATTCCTGTGGCTGTGCATGCGAAACAGCAATCTTGTCGACTTGCAATCGCACCGAGTTGTACGCCGCCTGTCATGCTACCGACTCGGTGGCTTCAACGGCTCATTTTCTGGCTGACTACCACGGCATTTCGTATGCGTCGTTACGCCCACACCTCTATGCACTGCCACATGATAAAGCGGTGCGCCATGCGTTTCGCGTGGCATCTGGTTTAGATTCAATGGTGTTGGGCGAACCGCAGATACTCGGGCAGATGAAAGAGACAGTACGTCAGTCGGATGCGGCGGGCGGTCTGGGTACCTATCTTCATCAAATGTTCCAGCGCACGTTTGCTGTGGCGAAAGAGGTTCGCAGCACGACCGACATTGGTGCCAGCAGCATATCGATGGCAGCGGCGGCGGTCAAAATGGTGCTGCGCGAATATGGCGAGATCACTGGAAAACATGTTCTTTTTATTGGCGCCGGTGAGATGATCGGGCTGTGCGCGACGCATTTTGCCGCGCAGAATCCTGCATCGTTGACGATCGCCAATCGTACGCGGGAGCGCAGCGAGGCGCTGGCGCATCGTGTCGGCGGCAAGGTCATGCGCTTGGCGGAATTACCGGAGGCAATGTCACAGTTTGATATTGTCATCTCTTGCACGGCATCGACCTTGCCAATCATCGGCTTGGGGATGGTCGAGCGTGCGATTAATGCGCGTCAACACAAACCAATTTTTTTGCTGGACCTGGCGGTGCCACGCGACATGGAGCCAGAAATCGGGCGCCTAGATAATGTGTCGTTACATACCGTTGATGATATTGCCTTGGATGTGATGGCTGGCCTGGAGAATCGCCAGGCAGCGGTGATCCAGGCGGAAGCTATCATCGAAAGTCGTGTGCAATCCTTTATGCACTGGGTCGATGGCCGATCGGTTGTGCCTGCGATCCAAGATCTCAGGGACAATGGCGAAGTCTTGCGCCAGAAAGTACTGGCTCGCGCCCAAAAAATGCTGGCACGTGGCGACGACATCAACACGGTGCTGGATATGCTCTCCAAGGGCATCACAGCCAAATTCCTGCATGGCCCGAAGCGTGCATTGCGCCAGTCGCACGGCGATGAACGCGCTAGATTGGCAGAGCTACTGCCGCAGCTGTTCCGCACGACACGCTAGCGGGGCTGTCCGAGCTGGGGTAATTCCCCGTCCTGCCTTCACGCTGACGGCTTGAAGGATTTGCACTCCCTTATTTGATTAAAGAAGCAAAATGAAACCATCAATGCTCGCCAAGTTGGAACAAGTGGCGAACCGTTTGACCGAAGTGGACGAATTGCTGATGCAGGAAGGCGTCACGTCCAACCGAGATAATTATGTGAAGCTGACGCGTGAGCACGCGGAAGTTGGGCCGCTGGTCGCGCTCTACAATGAATACAAGCAGGCTGATGCCGACCTCAGAGCCGCCCAGGATATGCAGCAAGACCCGGGGATGAAGGAGTTTGCGCAGGAAGAAATCGAAGCAGCAAAACAGCGTATGGAAACCCTGGAAGCGGATTTGCAGACAATGCTGCTGCCGAAGGATGTGAACGACGAGCGTAATATCTTCCTCGAAATTCGCGCCGGTACGGGCGGTGATGAGTCGGCGCTGTTTGCCGGTGATTTGCTGCGCATGTATACCCGTTTTGCTGAACGCAACCGCTGGCAGGTAGAAATGATTTCCGAATCATCGTCAGACGTGGGGGGGTACAAGGAAGTGATCGTGCGTATCATCGGCCAAGGCGCATACTCCAAACTGAAATTTGAATCCGGTGGCCATCGCGTGCAACGTGTTCCTGCGACTGAAACTCAAGGCCGCATCCATACCTCTGCCTGCACGGTGGCTGTGATGCCAGAGGCCGATGAGCTGGATGAGGTGCAGATCAACCCTTCTGAACTGCGGATAGATACCTATCGTGCGTCTGGCGCTGGGGGCCAGCACATTAACAAGACTGATTCAGCGGTACGCATCACGCATCTGCCGACGGGTATCGTGGTTGAGTGCCAGGATGACCGCAGTCAGCACAAGAACAAGGCGCAGGCTTTGCAGGTGCTGGCCGCACGGATCAAGGATGCACAAGAGCGCGAGCAACATGCAAAAGAAGCCGCTACTCGCAAGAGCTTGATCGGTTCGGGCGATCGTAGCGAGCGCATTCGCACGTATAATTTCCCACAAGGTCGTATGACCGACCACCGCATTAACTTGACCTTGTACAAGCTTGATTTCATCATGGACGGGGATCTAAACGAACTGACCAACGCACTGGCAGCTGAGCACCAAGCTGAACTGCTGGCGGAGTTAGGTGAGAATGTCTGATATGGAATCGCAGAAGTTTTGCCCGCGCACACACTTGGTTTTTTCATACACAAAGATTGACTCGTAATGCACAGGATACTCAAACTAAATTCACGTACGTTGCTGCTGCTGATTGCAGCTACGTGCATGGGTTTTGTTGGATTCGCGCTGGTGCTGCAGCACTTCAAAGGTGTGCTGCCGTGCCCGTTGTGTGTGCTGCAGCGTTACGCGCTGCTGGCGATTACCATTTTCTGTCTGATTGGTGCGCTGGCTGGCTGGTCGCGTGTCGGCGCAGCGCTAGGAGAGGGCGCTGCATTGTCAGGTGTTGGGCTGGCGTCCTACCAATTATGGGTCAGGTCTATGCCAGACGTTTCTTGCGGCTTTGATCCGGTAGAAACCGTCGTTAACCAGTTGCTGACTGCGAAGTTGTTACCTTTCCTGCTGGTGGCTGAGGGTACCTGTGCTGACGACAATTTCCGACTATTCTGGCTGTCGCTGCCGCAGTGGGGTTTGCTTTCGTTCTTGGGGTTTTCCGTCCTGCTGGTGTGGATCATGCTGCGGCGTGAAGAGTGATGCTGCTGCCGGAAAACTTGATCGGCCTTAAGTTGGCAGATTTGCAGCGGATGGTGCCGCTCGACCCGCTGGAGTTTCGCATTCTCCTCGCGCATGGATTAGGGTTGACGCGTGTTCAGTTGATCACACAATCCGAGCGTATGCTTTCATCTAACGATGTTCAGCATTTATCAGTTTTGTTCCATCGCCGCATTCAGGGTGAGCCTATCGCGTACATCATCGGACAGCGCGAGTTTTACGGCTTATCGTTTAATGTGTCGCCGGATGTACTGATCCCGCGCCCGGAAACAGAGTTGCTGGTTGATCTGGTGCTGGAGCGTCTTCCAGTAAATGGCAGTGTGCTGGACATGGGTACCGGTTCTGGTGCGATTGCCATCGCGATTGCACATGCGCGTCCCGATGCGAAAATTACTGCATTGGACGTCAGTGAAGCAGCGCTGGCCGTTTCTTGTAGTAATGCGGACCGTATTCTGGATGGAAAAAACACGATCCTTTTTTTACAGAGCGACTGGTATGCGGCACTTGATCAAAATGAGCGGTTCGACCTCATTGTGGCTAATCCGCCTTATATCGAGGCTGGTGATCCGCATTTGACGCAGGGGGATTTGCGTTTCGAGCCAGTTACAGCGCTGACCGATCACGCAGATGGTCTATCCGCATTACGAACTATCGTGGCTGGCGCCCCCGCCTTCCTGAATTCTGAAGGCTGGCTATTGATGGAGCATGGCTATGATCAAGCCCTTGCTGTGCGTGGCTTGTTGTTTGCTCAAGAGTTTGATAATGTTCAAAGCTGGTCCGATCTAGCCTCCTGGGAGCGCGCAAGTGGCGGGAAAGTGCGGAAATAGCCGCGAAGTGTATCTCTTTTGCAAACGGTCAGGCATCGTTTGTTGATTCCTTGGATGCAACACGCTACTCTATGCTTTTAATCAGGTCACCATTTGCTATTTGGTAAGTAATTTCTTCGGGGAAATGCTTGGGCGGAAATTTTTTCAAAAAATGGCAGGCCTGCTTAGCGGTAGCACTTATTTCTGTTGCTGTTCACGCCAGAGGGGCGCTGGATGAAGTTGCTGTCAGGAGTTTGCCGCCGGAAGCGCAGCAGACATTGGCGCTGATCAAGCGCGGCGGTTCATTTCCGCACGCCAAGGAGGGTGTGATATTCGGAAATTATGAAGGGGTTTTACCAAAGAGAAAACGTGGGTATTATCACGAATATACGGTAAGAATATATGGTGAACGTGGTCGAGGCCCTCGCCGGATTGTTGCAGGAAGCGCACCTACAGTATCGGGGGAGTATTATTATACCGCTGACCACTATGCAACTTTCAGGCACATAAGAGAATGACAAAAAACAGTCAAATGCTAAGAATGCCAGTTCAACTAGGGGAAGAGACCCTGTTTGCGAATGTGCCATCAAATGTGGTGCAGTCGATTCGTGCGTTTCGTGTTGGCGACTTGCAAGCTGAGGCGGTGCGCCTTGGGCAGCATTTTTTATATGCATATTGTGCGAATGCCAGCACTAAGACGCAGGTGCTGACCACAATTGCGCAATCGTTTCATTTCCCGAAATATTTCGGGAAGAACTTTGATGCTCTGTCTGATTGTTTGACTGACTTGACACATAAGGCCGGTGCGCAACCAGGTTTTGTCGTGGTGTTGGAACAGTTACCGTATACGCCAAAATTCGACAAGGAAGTGCGGGAAAAATTACTGGATGTATTCCGTGATGCCGCTGATTTTTGGGCTGACAAAAAGGTCCAGTTCCGGGTATTTTATTCGTTTGTATGATGTGGCCAGAATGTGTGCTGTGTTGAGCCGACCTACTGGTCGGCTTTTTATTTAGGGTGCCAAGTGAAAAATATCGTTATTCTAATTTCTGGGCGAGGCAGTAACATGGAGGCGATACTTCGTGTTGCAAAAGCTGAGCAATGGCCAGCCAGGATCGCCGCTGTCATCAGTAACCGTGCTGATGCCTACGGTCTGGAAGTGGCCGCATCTTATGGAATTGAAACCGCCGTTGTAGCCAGCAAAGATTATGCTTCGCGTGAAGATTTTGACGCGGCGCTACAAACAAAGATTGATCAGTATTCTCCGGATTTGGTGGTGTTGGCTGGGTTCATGCGTATACTGAGCGAGCTTTTCGTCAATCATTACAGTGGCCGCATGATGAATATTCATCCGTCACTGTTGCCGAGTTTCAAGGGATTACACACGCATCGACAAGCGCTGGAGACCGGGGTTAAGGTCCACGGCGCGACCGTGCATTTTGTCACTTTTGAACTGGATCATGGCCCAATTGTGGACCAAGCTAGTGTTCCAGTATTGTCAAACGATACTGAAGATACGCTGGCACTACGTGTCCTGGAACAGGAGCACGTGATTTATCCACGCGCAGTGCGTTGGTTCATTGAGGGCCGGTTGCGAATTGAGCACGGAAAAACCATCATTAATGCCTGATATTGTTACGCATTACCCATTATATTTACGAAGGAAGTTGCATGAGATTGCCCCCCTGGATCATTACTAATACCGAGGAAGTATTGCGCGAAGTCATGCGCCTGACAGCGCCAGCCGATGTCACGTTGTCGTATTATTTCCGCGCGCATCCCAAACTTGGCTCGCGCGAACGTGGCGTGATCGCTGAGGCGGTGTACGCCGTTTTGCGGAGCAAACGCTTCTATACGGATTTTTCCGAAACAGGCGGTGGGGCAACGATGCGTAGATTGGCTATGCTTGGTCTAGCTGATTCGGTCGGTGTTGACGCTATCGGTGGATTGTTGCCTGAAGAAGTTGAGTGGCTGCAAAATATACTAAAGATTGACCGTACATTGCTTCCCCCCGTGATGCGGGCTGAGTTGCCACAATGGTTGTTCGACAAAATGGTTGCGCAGTATGGCGAAGAACAAACGCTGCAACTGGCGGAAGCCTTGAACCAGCCGGCACCGCTAGATTTACGCGTTAATTCGCTCAAGGCGACGCGCGACGAGGTAATCGATGCGCTGAAGGCCGCCCCGATTCTGTGCGAGCCAATGCAATATGCGTCACTCGGTTTGCGTGTACTGAAAAAACCAGCGTTGCAGAATTTACCTTTGTTCAAGTCTGGGGCAATCGAAGTGCAGGACGAAAGCAGTCAAATTTTGTCGCAAATTGTCGGTGCAAAACGGGGTGAGATGGTCGCTGATTTTTGTGCTGGCGCGGGCGGAAAGTCCCTCGCTATCGGTGCGATGATGCGCAATACGGGGCGCTTATATGCGTTCGATATTTCCGATAAGCGTCTTGCCAAGATGAAACCACGCGTCGCTCGTAGCGGTCTGTCGAATGTGCATCCGGTTCGGATTGCGCATGAAAACGATACGAAAATTAAGCGCTTAGCTGGCAAACTGGACCGTGTTCTGGTCGATGCACCTTGCAGCGGGATCGGCACACTTCGGCGTAATCCGGATATCAAATGGCGCCAGTCTCCAGAAACCGTTGCCGAATTACAGGAATTACAGAAATCGATTCTTTCATCGGCCGCAAGGTTAGTGAAAATTGGGGGGCGTCTGGTCTATGCAACCTGTAGTTTGCTGGAAGAGGAAAACGAAGCAGTCGCAGGCCAGTTTCTTGTGTCCCACCCAGATTTTGTACTGGTGCCGATGAAAGAGGTTTTATCGGAACAAAAAATCGATCTGGAGATGCAGGATTATCTAAAATTGTTGCCACACATTCACCACACCGATGGTTTTTTTGCTGCCGTATTCGAGAAGAAAGCTGTGGCAAAAGATAGCGCTGTGTCCTGATAATTTGTGGTGTGCATGCCGTAATGCATGGATTATTATCAATAGCGACCGTTCAACATAAATGAATATTCCACTTTTTTCAGGCCTGCTGTTTGAGGTGTGGAGCGATTTGCGCGACCCGACGGTCGCATGGCAAATTGGTGCGATCCTGTGTTGCGTTGCTGTCGGCTGGCTGCTGGCACGCCTGCTGCAGCGTTTATTTTCGACCAAGGAAAACCGGCTCGAGGGATGGCGGTTGGGTACAGCCAGTTTCGAGCGTGTGCTGACGGCAGGCTTGTCACTGGGGCTAATTGCATTAGCCAAGTTGGTGTTGATGAAATGGCACAACGTCAATTTGTTGCGGGTGACAATACCACTCTTTGTTGCAATGGTATTGATCCGGTTCGTATTCTACGTCTTACACCCTATCATTACGCGGGCCGGCAACGCAGGGCGTGTATTGCAGCTTCTGGAGCGAATATTTTCAGTCTTGGTGTGGGTTTGGTTTGCGCTGTATATCATGGGTGTATGGCCTGATGTAGTGCAGTTGCTGGATGATACTGTTATCAGGATTGGGACGAAAAATATTTCTTTCTTGGCAATCTTGCAGGCGACTGCATCAGTGATTGTGACCTTGTTGCTAGCATTGTGGGGGGCCGCGCTCCTTGAGGGACACCTGATGCGGCTGGAAGATGTGCATACATCCTTCAGGGTCGTTTTAGCGCGCATGACGCGAGCTTTGTTGATACTGATCGCTGTCCTAGTTAGCCTGTCGATGGTCGGCATCGATCTGACTGTGCTGTCGGTTTTTGGTGGTGCGCTGGGTGTCGGCCTGGGTTTTGGTCTGCAAAAAATTGCAAGCAACTATGTTTCTGGCTTTATCATTTTGCTGGACCGTAGCCTGACGATCGAAGACATGATCACAGTGGATAAATTTTACGGACGTGTTACCCAAATCAATACGCGCTATACGGTGTTGCGTGGACTGGATGGTGTTGACTCTATCATCCCGAACGAAATGTTGGTATCTAGCCCAGTTCAAAATCATTCTTTGACAGATCGAGATGTTTGGTTGTCGACAGACGTAACAGTCGGCTACCAGACTGACATCGAGTCGCTGCTGGGTATTCTAGAGCAGGCAACAGCCAGCGTTGCACGCGTTTCTAGGGATAATCCACCTAAAGCCTTTCTGATGAAGTTTGGCGCAGATGGGTTGGAATTGCGAGTTGGGTTTTGGATCATCGACCCGGAAAATGGCCGCACCAGTGTGCTGTCCGATATCAACCGCGCGATTTGGAAATCCTTGCAGGAACATCAGGTCGAAGTGCCGTTCCCGCAACGAGTTGTTAGGATGATTGACGAGCGGAGCGACGGTTTAGCGAAGTCATGCTGATAGCAGCTTTAGGCATCGACGCACACGGTTGTGCCCTTGTTTTGGTGAAGAATCAGGGCGCTCTGCTGGCTAGCGGTAGTGCAATTCTGACCGTCAATCCGCCAGTGTCGCGGTTACTTAATTCGAGTGTGCCGCCATGCCGTTTTACTACTCTGTCAACAATCGCTAAACCGAGTCCGGCACCGTTTGCCTGACTGCGAGCTGTATCGAGGCGGGTGAATGGACGTAGCAGCCGTTCTATATCAGCCTCAGGCACGCCGGCACCATGATCTAAAATTTCTATGATCGCTTTGCCCTCAGATGCATGGCATGTCGTTTCAATATTGCACATGTCCGTGCTTTGCGTTTTGCCATAACGTCGCGCATTTTCAAGCAGGTTGCTAATGACGCGGCTAAGCTCTGTGGTGTTACCCATTACGCGGATATTTTCGTCAATCTCCGGTGTGATGTGAACATCCGGACGGCGTGCGGCTTCCCGAATTGCGTCGGTAAGTAAGGTGCTTATGTCGACAACAGTGGCAAATTCGGTGGCTTCAGCTGGCCTAGCGTAATCGAGAAACTGTCCGATGATTGCATCCATTTGCTGAATGTCAGACTGCATTCCCAACTTTTCCTCGTCTGACAGATGAGCCATTTCTATTTCCAGTTGCATTCGCGCTAGAGGGGTACGCAAGTCATGCGAAATGCCAGCCAGAATCAACGCGCGATCTGACTCGACGCGGTTTAAGTCCTGCATCATTTGGTTAAAACTGCGGTTTGCTTCAATGATTTCTGATGAACCTGTTTCTGGCAGAGGTTCCGGCTGCTGTCCTCTGGCCATTGATCTGGCTGCAAAGGCCAGTTGCGAAAGAGGCTGGTTTATCAAGCCAGAAATGAAGGCCGCAACGATCAGAGATAGTACTAGCATGACTGAAAGCCATCCCAGCCATTGCAGGCCAGAGATGCGTTCGATCCGTTTTCTCTCCAGCATAAGCCAATATTCGTCATCGTCGGCTATCTTGAAGCTGACCCAGAACCCGGCAACGTCATTGACCTTGCTAGCAAATTTTGTATCTGCCCCCAACTTTGCGCGTACGCTGGTTTGCATGGTAGCAGTCAGACTGTCATCGGGTGGGAGTTCGATGCGATCAGTGGTTTCCAGCGGATAGATCCGGATGCCTTCGTTGCTCATCAAGTCAAACAAAAGTTCTTGGCGCAGCTCAGCTGCTGAATGCGTCAAGGCCGCACGTGTAATGGTGACAATGGAGACAACTTGCCCGGCGATTTGTTGTGCAACCGGTTTGCGCTCCACCATACGAAAGCTCGCAAACCATGCTGCCATGCTGACCGTAATCAGAAAGCCCAGCATGAAAAACGTGCGCCAAAACAGGCCGCTTTTAAGCCAGGGAAGTCGATTGGGAAGCGTATTCATTCGGTTCTGGCAAAGGAAGGTGTGTCGAATTGCAAAGGATTATTGTTGCTGTCCTTCGGGGATAAACACATAACCTAATCCCCAGACAGTCTGAATGTATAGCGGATTACTTGGATCTGGTTCGATCAGCTTGCGCAGACGCGATATCTGGACATCCAGGCTGCGGTCAAAAACTTCGTATTCACGTCCTCGCGCAAGTCCCATGAGCTTTTCGCGTGATAGAGGCTGGCGCGCATGGCGAGCAAAAACCTTGAGTACGGAAAACTCGCCGGTAGTCAGCGAAACCGCTTCCCCATTCTTTTTCAGGGTTCGAGTACCAAGATCAAGCACGAAATTACCGAATTTAAACGACTGTGGCGTTTCTGAAGGGGCGCCGGGAACTTCGTCTGGTCCGACGCGCCGCAAGACGGCGCCAATACGTGCGACCAGTTCGCGTGGATTGAACGGTTTGGGTAGGTAGTCATCTGCACCCATTTCCAGTCCAAGAATGCGATCCAGGTCTTCACCTTTTGCTGTTAGCATTATGATGGGAGTCTGGTCGCCGGCTCCTCGTAAGCGGCGGCAGATCGACAAGCCATCCTCACCTGGCAGCATTAGATCCAAAACAAGTAGATCGAATCGCTCCCGAATCCATAGCCGGTTCATGGCTTGTGCATTTTCAGCCGTGACCACATTAAAACCTTGTTCGGTCAGGTAGCGCCGTAACAGATCACGTAGTCGGACATCGTCATCCACCACCAAAATCCTTGCCTGATGGGCATTGGTTGTGGTGGTCGTTTCATTAGCGGCTATGTTTGGATTGTTCATGTTTGTATGTTAGCGTCAGAAAGGATGCAATAAAACATGGATGGTCGGAAACATTACAAACTGTTACAAACTTTACCATATCGTGCTTATGATCCAGGCAGAAGCAGATTAAACTTGAGTTGTGGCAATTTATCAGCCCTTATTAGTTCACAGAAATCACTTATGACGCGCCTGTTGCACATTATTGCGTTTACTCTATCTGTCCTCTGTATGGGGGTGGTTTTCGCTCGTCCCGTCTATGTACAGCAGCGGGTAGCGGTGCAGGAGGTGTATGTTCCTGTTGTGCAACCTCAGCGTGTCCGGCGTTTTTCCATGCCCCCAAATGTGGGGACATATCAGCGTGGTATTGCGCAGCCGTATCCCGTAGCCCCTGACGCACCATCGCGCGCCACCAGAATGACTGTTGAAGAGCGGCGCGCTTTGCGTCGACAAATCAACGAAGTCAACCAGGATATTTATCACCAGAAACGTCGGTAGCAAGACGCCAATCCCCAGTCATACTGACGTGAGGGCAGTGGTTGCGCGGTATAATGGGAGGCCTTTAACTTCCGATGTTACGCCATGCTGATTCTGCCGGGTTCCAATGCCTTATCCCCCTTTCGTACCCAACGCCTTTTGAGCTCACTTCAGGCACAACTGCCTGAAGTTGTAAGCGTAAGCGGGCGGTATCTGCACTTCATCGATTCTGTGTCGGAGCTGTCGACGGACGATGTTTCCTGCATTGAAGCATTACTGACGTATGGCGACGTATTTTCTGGCAGCTTGCAAGGGGACGAATTTGTTGTCATTCCGCGCTTTGGCACTATTTCCCCATGGGCATCGAAAGCAACCGACATTGCGCGTAATTGTGGATTGAGTCGTATTCGGCGTATCGAACGCGGGATTTCATACCGCATCCAGATCAAGTCAGGCGCGACCTTGTCGGCTGACGATATTCAGGCGCTGGCAGCATCATTGCACGATCGTATGACTGAAATGGTGCTGCGTCATTCGGCCGATGCTGCTGGCCTGTTCCGTGAATTGGATGCAAAGTCACTTGGATTTGTGGACGTGCTGTCCGGCGGCAAGCTTGCACTGGAACGTGCAAATGTTGAGCTTGGACTGGCGTTGTCGGATGACGAAATAGACTATCTGGACGATGCATTTGCCAAGGTGAAGCGCAATCCAACCGACGTCGAACTGATGATGTTTGCGCAAGCCAATAGCGAACATTGCCGTCACAAGATATTTAACGCCGACTGGACTATTGACGGTGAGAGCAAGGATCAATCGCTATTTGCGATGATCAGAAATACGCACCAGTTACATCCGCAAGGCACGATCGTCGCTTATAGCGACAATTCATCGATCATCGAAGGCGCGACGGTTTCTCGTTTTTATCCTCGCGGCGCACTGAATGGCAACGAGTATGCGTCATCGGATGAATTGACGCACATCCTGATGAAGGTTGAAACGCACAACCATCCGACCGCGATTTCGCCATTTCCTGGCGCATCGACAGGTGCTGGTGGTGAAATTCGCGATGAAGGTGCGACGGGACGAGGTGCTAAGCCTAAGGCTGGTTTGACCGGTTTTACCGTATCCAACCTGATGTTGCCGCAAGCGCGGCAGCCTTGGGAAAATGCCGGCGATGTCACCGCACAAGGTAACGTGGTAACGGGTGTCTATGGCAAACCAGATCGTATCGCATCGCCATTGCAAATCATGATTGATGGTCCGATTGGTGGCGCCGCTTTTAATAATGAGTTTGGTCGTCCGAACCTTGCCGGTTATTTCCGCACCTACGAGCAAAATGTAGCGGGGGTAGTGCATGGATACCACAAGCCGATTATGATCGCTGGTGGTCTCGGTAGTATCTCTGCGCAGCATACGCACAAGCATGAGTTGCCGGTTGGTAGTTTGCTGATCCAGTTGGGCGGTCCAGGCATGCTGATCGGCATGGGCGGCAGCGCAGCATCGTCGATGGCGACTGGCGCAAATACTGCGGATCTCGATTTTAACTCTGTGCAGCGTGGCAATCCAGAGATGGAGCGCCGTGCGCAGGAAGTGATCAATGCATGCTGGGCAATGGGTACGGATAATCTGATCCTGTCGATCCATGATGTTGGTGCTGGCGGCTTATCCAATGCATTTCCGGAAATCACCAATGACGCAAGGCGTGGTGCGATCTTTGATCTGCGCAAAGTGCCACTTGAAGAGAGTGGCATGGCGCCGAAGGAAATTTGGAGTAATGAGTCGCAGGAACGTTATGTGCTCGCGATTTCGCCTGACTCTCTCCCATTATTTAAACAAATGTGTGAGCGTGAGCGTTGTCCGTTTGCAGTGGTTGGCACTGCGACCGAAGAGCGTCAACTGAAGGTCATTGATCCAGATTACGGCAATGAACCGGTTGATATGCCGATGGATGTACTGCTCGGCAAACCGCCAAAAATGCATCGTGATGCCACGCATGTTGCTAATAATTTTCCAGCCATTATCCTAAAAGACATTGATTTAGTTGAAGTCTCGGAGCGTGTGCTGCGCCTGCCAACTGTGGCAGACAAATCTTTCCTGATTACGATCGGTGATCGCACAGTTGGCGGTATGACAGTGCGTGACCAGATGGTTGGCCCGTGGCAGGTGCCTGTTGCGGATTGCGCCGTGACAGCAATGAGTTTTGAAGGTTATCTGGGCGAAGCGATGGCGATGGGCGAGCGCACGCCGTTGGCAGTTATTGATGCCGCAGCGTCAGGTCGTATTGCAATTGGTGAAGCAATCACCAATATTGCTGCAGCACCTATCCGTGATATTTCCGACATTAAGTTGTCTGCCAACTGGATGGCAGCGTGCGGGCAGCCAGGGCAAGATGCCGCATTGTTCGATACTGTCAGAGCGGTTGGTATGGAGCTCTGCCCCGCGCTGGGCATCAGCATTCCTGTTGGCAAGGATTCTTTGTCGATGCGCACCACGTGGAATGATGGAGACAATGACAAATCGGTCACATCGCCGGTGTCCTTGATTGTGTCGTCATTTGCGCCGGTACTCGATATCCGGCTTGTGCTGACGCCGCAATTGCGCACTGATGCGGGTGAGACTGCACTGATTCTGATTGACCTTGGACGTGGTAAAAACCGCCTCGGTGCGTCGGCGTTGGCGCTAGTGACGCAGCAACTTGGCAATGAAGTGCCTGATGTCGACAGCGCAGCTGACTTGGCAGCATTTTTCGCTGTGGTTCAGCAATTGAATAATGAGCAAAAACTCCTTGCATATCATGACCGCTCAGATGGTGGCTTATTTGCGACACTGTGTGAAATGGCATTTTCCGGGCGCAGTGGTGTGTCTGTCAATCTTGACGCTCTTGTTGCGAACGACAAGTCGGCAGGGCCGCGCGATGAAAAAATATTACGCGTGTTGTTCACTGAAGAATTAGGTGCTGTGATCCAGGTACAGGCAGGGGACTTGGACAGTGTGATGGATGTACTGCGTGCCAAAAATCTAGAGGCCGCAAGTCATGTTGTTGGCACGACTAATGAGCGTAATGTAGTTGAATTCACGCAAGAAGCCCAAGCTGTCTACTCACAGCCTTGCGTAAAACTGCATCGGCTATGGAGTGACACCAGTTGGCGTATCGCACGTTTGCGCGACAATCCTGCGTGTGCCGATATGGAATATGAGCGTATTTTCGACACATCCGATCCAGGCATCACACCTAAGGTGCCATTCGATCCACAGCAGGATATCGCAGCACCATTCATTGCCACCGGCGCGCGTCCGCGAGTTGCGATCCTGCGTGAGCAGGGTGTAAATTCGCAGGTCGAAACGGCCTATGTAATGCATAAGTCAGGCTTCAGTGCCGTTGATGTCCACATGAGTGACTTGATAGCAGGGCGTGCTAATTTGGCAGACTTCAAGGGTGTGATCGCGGTGGGTGGTTTCTCGTATGGCGATGTGCTGGGCGCGGGCGAGGGCTGGGCCAAGACCATCCTGTTCAATGCCAAACTGGCAGAACAGTTTGCTAACTTCTTTCAGCGTGGCGATAGTTTCGGCCTAGGCATTTGCAACGGTTGCCAGATGATGAGCAATCTGCATTCGATCATCCCTGGTGCGCAAGATTGGCCTAAGTTCACTCGCAACAAGTCTGAGCAATTTGAGGCGCGTTTTGCAATGGTAGAAGTGATGGATTCACCATCAATTTTCTTCCAGAGCATGGCGGGTTTACAGACGCCAATTGCGGTGTCGCACGGTGAAGGTTTCGCTGATTTTTCTCAAAACGGGGATATAAACAAGGCGATTGTCGCGATGCGGTACGTAGACAACAAAGGTCAGGCGACAGAAGTCTACCCATACAACCCTAATGGGTCGCCGCAAGGCATCACATCGGTGACGACACCGGATGGCCGCTTTACCGTATTGATGCCGCACGCGGAGCGAGTATTCCGTTCGGTGCAGCAGTCTTGGCATCCAGAATCATGGGGTGAAGATTCGCCATGGATGCGCATGTTCCGCAATGCGCGCAAGTGGGTGGGGTGATCTGAGGTAAAGTATGGTCATGTTGATTGACCAAATGTATTACAACAGCTATCATGATGTTCTTTTCTGCGATGGGTATTATTTTCGTCCAGAAGTGGAGATGTGGCCGAGAGGTCGAAGGCACTCCCCTGCTAAGGGAGCATACGGGCCAAAACCTGTATCGAGGGTTCGACTCCCTCCGTCTCCGCCAAAGAATTATTCGCAGTTGTTCGCGATAGTTCGCAAATACCCGCATCTTCCCTATGAGGATGCGGGTTTTTTGTTTTCTGGCGTTCATGAGTGTTCGTTGACATCCGGAGAATTTGGGGGCATATTTTGGGGCATGCCCCCATACCTTAAAACAGGATGCCCCCATGGCTAAGATAATCAAGCCCCTATCCCCAGTTCAGATCAAGAATGCAAAGGCGAAAGAAAAGCTTTATAAGCTTTTTGATGGCGGCGGCCTATATCTTGAGGTTACGACTACGGGTTCCAAACTATGGCGCATGAAATACCGTCAAGCCAATGGCAAGGAAAACAGACTCTCATTTGGCGCTTACCCTACAGTCTCTCTGGAGGAGGCACGGCAACAACGGGAAATCGCTCGCAAGCTGATTGCCAAGGTGATTGATCCTAGTGTCGCTAAAAAGGAAAAGAAGCGAGAAACCAAAGAAAAAGCCGCCAATACGTTTGAAAAGATTGCTAGGGAATGGCACACAAACCGTTTGGGGGCATGGCGCGAATCGACAGCTCAGGATACGTTAAACCGGCTCGAAAAAGATATCTTCCCTGAGATTGGGGAGTTACCCATTACTGAGATTACACACAAACAGATGATTGCTGCCTTGCGCAAGATCGAGGATCGAGGTGCGCATGAAATGGCGCGTCGCCTGAAAGCGACCTGTGCACGAGTCTTTAGTTATGCAAATCAACTAGGCATAGAAAACCGTAATCCTGCGGCTGATCTTAAAGATGTGCTCAAACCAGTTAAAGCCGGACATTTTGCAGCCATAAGTGCTGATGAATTACCCGCATTTCTTGCGACCATGAATCGGAATGACGCCAGGCTGTATTTGCCAACACGCATTGCGCTTCGGCTGATGCTTTTGTTATTTGTGCGCACGAGTGAATTGATCGAAACCACATGGAGTGAGATAGACCTGGAGAAAGGGGAGTGGATTATTCCGTGGCGTCGCATGAAGCGCGGTAAGCTTGCAATGAATCCAGATACAACGGATCACTATGTAGGTTTGTCACGTCAGGCGGTAGCGTTACTGCGCGAATTGCATGAACTCACTGGGCGAGGGAAATATGTATTTCCAAACCAACGTGATCATGAAAAGCCTATGAGCAACGGAGCAATTCTGATGGCTTTGCGGAGGATGGGTTATCGAAACAAGATGACGGGTCATGGGTTTAGAGCATTGGCGATGAGCACCATTAAGGAACGCCTTGGCTATCGGCATGAAGTGGTTGATCGCCAATTGGCGCATGCACAGAAAGACAAAGTTGCTAGCGCATATGACCGGGCGCAATTCCGAGAAGAACGAAAGAAAATGATGCAGGATTGGGCTGATTATCTGGACTCGCCGTTGGTGTCAAATGCGCTTTCAGCGAAAGGGTAGGGGTGCGGCTATAAAGCGAGTTTTGTTCGAGAATTTGGCTGGGAAATTGTTTTCGCCAGCCAAACTCTTTAGGAAAATATCACTTGTTCAATCCTATGAAAATCCAAGTAACGCGCATGTAAGGCTTCTGAGGTCTTTTCGTCGCCAATGGCTTTGATAGCGTTGATGCACTCATCAAGAGTTACCGCCTGAAAGCCTGAAACCTTCGGGTCATCTGACGTCAGGTGCTTCTTGAAGGCATTGACCGCTGAGGCGCATAGGTAGTTCAGCTCTGGGTAGATCACGATGAATCTGCCTGTCGAGTAAAGCCCGTTTTCGATGATGGAGCGGCTAAGCATGTGCTCTCGCCACAATTGCTGCAAGGGGCTTTCGCGAAGGCTAGATGACTCTGGCGCGTTATAAACACCAACACGATTGGAAAGCTCGTCGTATCGCGGGCGCATTGTGGCTAGCGGTTCCGTCATGGTCTCGGAATATTTGACCTCGATGGCGATGAAGCCGCTATCTCCATCAACGGTAGTGCACACCACAAAGACATCGAAGGCGGTATAGTCATTCGTGAAGTCTGGATTGCCGCGTCCGGGGGAATGCTCGAAGTAAATCCCTTCGACCGATTCAACATAGTCAGGGAACATGTGCCGGAAGAATTGGTTGGCTTTGTCCATATCCAACTTCATTCCGCCGAAAAGATTGAAGCAAAGTGGTTGGCTGGAAAGTAGATTAGTCCAAAGGCGCTCTTGCTCGATCATTGCGCCAATTTCACGATAGACCGATTCTCGGTAAGCAAGCTTGGCGATGTCAGGGGATAGAAAATTGTTGCCACGCTTTCCGCTCTCGGTATCAAGTCGGCTGCCCAACTTACGTCGTTTGCCATTGCGAGGGCGATGGGTGCCAATCGGCAAACCTTTTTCTTTTCGCCAGAGTGCTTGCAGTAGTCGTGCGACAGCTTTGAAGCGACCATCGGTGGGTTCATTGACTGCGTGAGCTTTTAAGATGTCTACAGGTACTAGAGGTAATCGTTGGTGCATGTATGGACTCCTTTGAAATTGAAGGCCGACATTGGCCTCCTACGGAATCTTCAAAGAGTGACGGGGGAAATTCATGCAAGATGATAGATTGGTTGCGGCAACTGGTACAAAAAGCTTGCATTTCGGTTGCTGACAAAGCATCTTAAGACTGGGAAAATATGGCGTAAAAACAGTGCAAAAACCTCGCGTGACACCCCGATAGGTGGGTGCATAAATACTAAATATGCCGCGCTACTAACACGGGCTGTTCACTTGCATTAAGGAATGAGACGGCAGTCTGAGCAACTCGTTAGTCACAGTCAGTCTAAACCTCAGAAAACGTTTTTGGAGTGGTGAAGATTTCTCTTTGTTTTCAATGGGATGGATGCTTCTCTGGGGTGGGAAAAGTGACTGGAGGGGCGATCTTTAAGCAGCTGTTTGTCATGTCCACCTTATTGTCGAAAAAGTGGCAAGCTATTTCGCACACTTCATTTTCTGGGATAAAGTGTTGCGGAAGCCTGTGTCCACCGCTTACTTAAAATGATCTTGAGAAGCCGCTGCTCGGTAGAAGCGGAAGTTCGTAGCTGATAAGAAGAACTTCTGTTCTCGGTACTAAAGCCGACTCATGAAACCCTCTCCACACTAATTTCGTGAGGGAGGCGGCTCTTCCACACCAACGACTTTGATTTTCCTGGCACCCATAAACACGCCACCGCATAATTTTAAATAAAATTTCACACATGTTGATTTATTTGTCCTACAATGTAGGTATTAAAAATCAACATATTAACTTATGACCCAGCAAACACCCATTGTCATCAATGAAGGTTTTTCAGTCCATCAGGAGTTACATTCACTCGGGCTGACGGTGAAAATTGTCACGTCCATAGCTCGGAAAGCTGCGGCAGCCAAGGCCGAAGCTCTAGAGATCGACCCTTCGAGCACACCGGGCACTCTGGCCTATATTAATGGCGTCCGGGCCATCCGCATGGAACTCTTGCCTCTGGGTTGGCGGCTAAGCCGCACCGGCAACGTGGAGGCAACCGTCAACGACAAGCGAGGGATTCAGATCTGCTTTCAGAACGTCGACATAGCCTGCACAAAACAGGACCCTCAGGCTATCTCGGGGAAGGGGGCTGGGTCGCGCAAGCTCATTCAGAACGGCCAGGCTGAGCTCTTCGATCGAGACGCCCCGGAGGCCGTGGACGCCTTTGGCAGCGCGCCGACCGTTTGGACTGTCTGCGTGAGCGCCGATTCCAAGAGGTTGCGGGCCGAGGTGTCTTGCCCCGAAGCTTTCGAGGGCAACCAGTTCGAGGGCTTCAGCAAACGTATCTGGGTCGTTGACGAGGATCTGGAACCCACGCCCGGCAACATCGGTCAGCCCGACGATGGCAGCGGTCCCGTGGAGCATGAGGTGCGAATAGCAAAGAAGTGAAGATGAAGATGAAGATGAAGAATGAAGCAGCATATGTTTAACGGGAGCAGGCTTACGCTAGCTCGAAAGCGCAGACAGCTTACAAAAAAGGAACTGGCAGAGAAGGCACAACTGACGGCTCTGACGCTCACACGCTTAGAGGCAGGCGATACCCCAGAACCGGGCAGCGACACCGTGCGTGCGCTGGCTCACGCCTTGAATTATCCGACGGAATTTTTCTATCTCAGCGACAGTGAAGCGCTTGGTGCTGAGGCAGTGAGCTTTCGTAGCCTGTCGTCGCTCACAGCTCGCCAGCGCGACGCAGCTCTGGCGGCGGGCGATCTGGCGTTTGAGTTGCACGGTTGGGTGGCCGAGAGATTCGAGCTTCCCGCAGGGCAGCTGCTTGACCTCCGTGATGAGGATCCCATTGCGGCTGCCGAGGCTCTGCGCAGCCATTGGGGCATGGGAACCAAGCCAATTGAGCACATGATTAAGCTGCTGGAGTCCAAGGGTGTTCGGGTCTTCTCGTTGGCCGAGCAGCACAAGCATGTCGATGCATTTTCCTGCTGGCGAGGCAACACTCCCTACATCTTCTTGAACACCTTCAAGTCAGCGGAGCGCAGCCGTTTTGATGCGGCCCACGAGCTGGCCCACTTGGTTCTGCACATCCACGGCATGACAAATGGCGGTCGAGATATCGAACGCGAGGCCGACATGTTCGCCTCAGCGTTTCTGATCAACCGGGGCGACCTGATAGGTCACCTGGGCCGGGTCAACTCCCTGGAGCGGCTGGTGTCAGCCAAAAAGCGGTGGGGTGTCTCGGTGTCGGCTCTGGCGCGCACGGCGTTCGACGCCGATCTGATCTCGGACTGGCACTACCGCGAGCTGTGCAAGCAGATGAGCTACTTGGGATACCGAACAACCGAACCTCAAGGTCTTGCGCGTGAGAAGTCTACACTCTGGCGCATGGTCTTTGACGAGCTTTGGAAGGACGGCATTACCAGGGACCGCATCGCGGCTGAGTTGCATATACCGCTGGACGAGATCGAATCCTTGGTGGGCGAGCTGGTCACTCAGCCACCCCCACCACCCATGCTGGGCGACAAGAGGCCGGTGCTGAAGATCGTGTCCTAGGGCGCGGCGTTAGGCGGTATGTGATGGCTCAGTGCAACCGACGGGAACCAAGTCCCTTCTTTGACGCCCAACGTTTGAGCTGAGTCGACCGAAGTGACTTGCCGGAGTGGGTCGGATCGAGCGAAGGGGTAGATGTTTCATTTGGCCGGTGGCTTGCTCTCGCATGCGATGGAAAGCAAGCGACAGAGACGATGAGGACCAGCAATTGGCGATTGGACTAGAGATGCAGTAAGGATGCTGTCGTTCGGAATGATCGACACCTTGCCATCAACTGATACCAATACCGCAATGGTCGAGAAACGTCGGATCCCGCGAAGTTGCTGACTTTGAGTTGTGCCTTCTGACTTGAGCACCACCGACCACATGGGAGCGGTAGCGTCCAGCACGCTGCGGCCTTGCGCGTAACCAAGGTATCCGACCCAGATCCCGATGAGTGGAAAGACGACGAACAGGAGTCTTATGGTCTTACTGAGCTGCTTCCCAGTTCTCGGTTGGACAACAAGCCAGCCAGACAGTACACCCCAAGCTACGATAGTGCTGAGATAGATACCATGGCTGGCATTGGTAAGAAGCGTGTTTGTGAGAACGTAGACTGCCGCAATTCCAGCAAAGAGGTATGCAGGACTGCGGCGAAACCACCTCGTGAAGCCAGGATTTTGCGAACGGCGAATTAATTCCTCTTCTGTCTGATTGCGCTCAAGCCGGCGCATTGTCATCTCGTAGATGGCAAAACCGAGGCCATAGACTGCAGCCTTAGGTGCCCAAATCAAGGCGCTACGAACGTGGTCTGCCAGAGTGGTCGGAACCTCCTCAAACGCAAGTCCCAGTGCATAAAGGTAACTGAAGTCGAAAGCCGTCGACAGAATGAGCAGAATTGCTGCCGCTACGGCAAGTGCCTTGGCCGCGCTTTCAAGCATTTGTGAGCCAACGTATAAGGAAGAGGTTTCTTGAGCCATCTATCTTAGAAGTGAGAGGAAGTCGGAGTGCAAAGCGCGTAGGGAACCAAAAAGCTCGGCTTTTAGATTGTTCCTCTCGACTGATGGGTTAGCAGTCAGGATCATATTCATCGTCGATTTTTCTAGGTGTGCAGCCACCACATGCCGAAACGGAACTCCAGTCGACTATGTAATCAGGCCACCCATAGATCTGTCCTGAGACAGGAACAAGAGAGCGAACCCAAGAAACAAATTGATCAAAGTACAGAGCGTTCGAGTTGCTCCGGTGGCCTTGCGTTTGATGGCAAATATCGCGTAGGTAATCGGGAAGCTTTCTTGCACGACTGCCAAAGTAGTAAAAGTCCCTCGACAACAATACGTTTTCACCACTAAGGTCAGTTGCTACATTGCCGCTTCCGTGGACGCTTGACCGTTGAATAGGTGTGCCGTTCGAGAAGTCGTAAATGCAATCACCAAGGCGGTCTTGGAGTGCGGCACTCTGAATGTTTGGAATGCGGTGCGGCCAGCGAGAACTCGCGCCAAGGTCGTAATTACACAAAGACAGCACCTCTTCAACACGCATGGCATACACCAGATGGCCACTCAAATCTCCACTTGGTGCGTTCTTTGAACCGAGGCCAGCAACCCAATCATCTGGTTTTGCCACTCGGCGAATACCCGGCTTGCAAATGGCGAGAGAGCACATGCCGTGGAATGGGTTCGGGGCGGCACCGTCGTCTACGGGGATCGTGTAAGTAAATAATCGCGGCATAAGATTGCTAACGCTGAAGGTAAGGGGATGTGGCGCGAGGGTGGTTGAGGAAACCAGTCAAGCTGATTCCGCAGTCCCTCTTGACCGAAGTGTTAGACATGTCTCAGGTTCCCTTTTCGCTTGAATTGCACAAGCTCATCAGCAGGCTAGGCCTGAAAGGGAGGTGGGCCTCCCAAGACGTGATGACACGACCTTTGATGCATTTTGCATATGCCATAACCTCATTTACTACCTTCTTGACCATAAGCAAACCCTCCTTTCTGACCGAGTACAACAAACCAATGATTTCTGAAATTACAAACTCCAACCAAAAATTGGTTGGGCCAATAACAACATAAACAAGGCCTGCCATCATCAGTCTCAAGAGGCCACCCCTGAGAGACGTACCGAGTACGTTTCGGCTATTCGGAGAACAAATGTCTAACGTTGAAGCTGAGCCGCGAGCGACTGGTCAGATCGCAGATCTTCGAGCGCTGAGCTACGCACGCTGCCACCATTGACTGCCCTCTGAACAGCAAGGACAGCTCGCCGCCCATCGTCAGTTAGCACAACCAGATTTGGGCCGAAGCCATTTCTATAGAGAAGCTCTCGCTTTGCAAGCTGATCGACCAGCTCATGTATTTCGAGCTTCGAGTTCTTCCCTTCCCCATACCGCAGTGCGTTCAGATCCATAGTCTCATCTTCGCAGTCCGACAGCATTTGCAAGAGCGAATGCTCCCGTACCGACAATTTGCTTGGACTCTTCCGCCTATCGCGGAACAGACTAACTCCAGTTGCACAAAGGTCCCACAACGCTGCAAATAGCCAGAACAGCAGAAGTGCGCCAGAGAAGATGGCGATACTTGTCGCATAGGGCATCCACTCCTTCGGCGGAGCTTCCATGTAATTTGGAAACCATTTGGAGCCAAACAAAACGGAAGTAGCTGTCACAAAGACCGCGCCCGTGAAGGAACGCGAAATGGTGATATGTTTGATTAGTTCTGAAAGCCATTCCACGACGTCGATTCCCTTGATGGTGGTGCAGTTCTGCGGTCTAACTTGTTTTATTCAGTAATAGTTTCATAATAACATTGCTCATTGCGTAATAACATTCGAAGCCAAAACTTCTGAACCTCGTATGGTTGGAGGTGGTTTCTCGATTTGTATCATCGAGTAAGACAACGAGGTGCAGGATTGGCTCGTAATTTTGCACAAAAAGATCGCTACCTAGAAAAACGTGACTTTTGAGCGGCCCTTAGTTGTTTCCAATGTGATGGTGTCGGTCGGAGCAGAAGACCCCGTAGGCGGTCTTCTGGCGTGTTCTGTCAAGTATTAAATAATTGATGGCTTGATTTGCTTTGGTCGCGTCGGAGAAGATGGCAGGCTTGTCATCCTTTAATGCCTTCAGCTATGAGCTGATGTAACGGGCATGGTCGTGTCGTGGTTCAGATGAGGAGAAATATAGCGCAAAAACGGCGCAAAAACTTTACGTGACACTTCTATAGGTGGGTGCGGAAATGCTAAATATGCCGTGCTACTAACACGGGCTGTTAATTTACGTGAAGGAATGCGATGGCCGTTAATTGGCTCGTTAGATCACAGTCGGTCTAAACCCCAGAAAACGTTTTTTAGATGGTGAACATTTCTCTTTGCTTTCAATGGGATAGTTGCTTTGCAGGGGTGGGGAAAGTGACTAGGGAGCGATTCTTTACTTGCAAATATGTATATGCTGAATGGCTGTCAGAAGCATGACCAGACTGTTAAAATAACCGGATATTTCTCAGAGTTTACGAGTGGGGAAAATTATATAGGCTAGATGACCCATGAATGCAGTTGAAATCGAAGAAGCAATATCGGAACTGGCTCTTCAGCCCTTCGATGCAACAGAGTTTCCGTTTGCGTTCTTGGCCGCTTTTGGCAACAAGGACACAACCCTCAAGCGCCTGCGCGCAGGCAACAATAATGCTACTGATGTGCCCGGTGGTGTGCTCCAGCGCAGCAACATCCATATCGCTGTGTGTGAAACTGACACAGTGGGCGAAACCCTCAAAGCGTTGCGCGACAGTCCGGCCACCACAAAAGCCAAGGCTAAGTTTATCCTTGCCACCGATGGTCAGACCATAGAGGCCGAAGAGCTGGCCAGTGGCGAGACAATCACCTGTGCCTATCAGGATCTACCAAACCATTTCGGCTTCCTTCTGCCACTGGCGGGTATCTCCACCATCAAGGAGATCAAGGACAACCCCATAGACGTGCGTGCCACGAGCCGCCTGAATAAACTGTACGTCGAACTGCTGAGCAACAATCCTGACTGGGCCAAGGACGAGCGCCGCGCCGACATGAATCATTTCATGGCTAGGTTGGTGTTCTGCTTCTTTGCAGAAGATACTGACATCTTCAATGGCGAGGGTTTGTTCACCAATTCCATCGAGCAGATGAGCGAACGCGATGGCGCCAATACCCATGAGGTACTGTCAGAAATCTTTCGCGCAATGAACATTAAGATTGACGAACGCGCCAGTGCCGAGCCACGCTTGCCAAGTTGGGCTAATGGCTTTCCCTATGTGAATGGCGGACTGTTTTCCGGTAGCACTGAGGTTCCACGCTTCACGCGCATGGCGCGGACTTATCTGGTACATGCGGGCAATCTGAACTGGAAGCAGATCAATCCGGATATCTTCGGCAGCATGATTCAGGCGGTGGCTGACGATGAAGAGCGCGGCGCACTGGGCATGCACTACACCAGCGTGCCCAACATCCTGAAGGTGTTAAACCCTTTATTCCTAGACGACCTGCGAGCGCAGTTAGCGGAGGCAGGCGATAACAAAATAAAACTGCTGAACCTACGCAAGCGCATGGCGCGTATCCGCGTGTTCGACCCTGCCTGCGGTTCAGGAAATTTCTTAGTAATTGCCTATAAACAAATGCGCGAGATCGAGGCGAATATCAACCATCGTCGAGGTGAGCTGCACTTGGGCAGCGAGATACCGCTCACCAATTTCCGGGGGATTGAACTGCGTGACTTTCCGGCAGAGATTGCCCGTCTGGCGCTCATCATTGCCGAGTACCAGTGCGATGTGCTGTATCGCGGGCAGAAGGATGCGCTTGAGGAGTTTTTGCCTTTGGACGCGCAGAACTGGATCATTTGCGGTAACGCGCTACGTCTGGATTGGTTGAGCATTTGTCCACCCACTGGTACGGGGGTGAAGGTTGTTGCGAATGATTTATTTGAGACGCCGCTGAACCAGACTGAAATAGACTTCGAGAACGAAGGTGGAGAAACGTATATCTGCGGAAATCCGCCGTATAAAGGAAACGCTAAGAAGACTGCTGAGCAAAAGAAAGACATGGGCGATTTGCTCGACAAGAAAATTGATGGGTGGGGCTTGCTTGACTATGTGTGTGGCTGGTTTTTCAAAGCCCACGAATACGCAAAGAACACACGGACGAAATTTGCCTTTGTGGCGACGAACAGTGTTTCACAAGGACAACACGTTACGGGCTTCTGGAAGCCGCTTTTCGACGACGGATTGAAATTCAATTTTGCGGTTCGTTCTTTCAAGTGGAGTAATCTGGCCGCGAACGATGCTGGTGTTACAGTTGTCTGCATTGGCGCTGGGGTGCAAGCAGCTACCGCAGACCTTTACGACGAGGACAAAAAGCTCTCGACAAAAAACATCAATGCGTACTTGATGCCCGCAGATGACTATTGGGTCACGCCATCGTCCAGCCCGATTTCTGATATACAGCCGATGCTGAAGGGCAACTACTACGGTATGTCCGAGCATTTGATTTTCGATACAGACGGAAAGTACACCTACTTAAACGCAGGGCTGGATGCCGCATTTGCCAGGAAATTCTATGGTTCTTCAGAAGTCATCAAAGCCAAGCCGCGTTCTTGCTTCTGGTTTCCTGACGAGCCGTCCGCAGAAACTCTTGCGATTGCGGACATCAAGAAGAGGCTTGAGCAAGGCAAGGCTGCACGGCAGAAATCAAAAGATGCTGTCTCGAATGGGATGGTTAAAAGGCCTCACCAGTTTCGTGAAATGCGAAGCTGCGAAGACTATTTCTTCGCCATTCCGGTTGTATCATCAGAGAACAGAAGCTACTTGCCAGTTGATTTGCTGGACAGCCAATCCGTCATTTCCAACAAATGCTTCGCTCTTTATGACGCACATCTCTGGCATCTAGCACTCATCGTCTCGCGCCTGCACTGGGTCTGGATTGGAGCAGTCTGCGTTCGACTTGAAATGCGGTTTTCGTACTCCAACACCCTCGGATGGAATACATTCCCCATGCCGCTGATGACCGAGCAAAACAAGGCTGAACTGACTGCCTGCGCTGAGGCCATTTTACTGGCCCGCGAAGCGCATTTCCCCGCCTCCATTGCTGATTTGTATGCAGTCAAGGATGGTGTTAGCCAGATGCCGGACAACCTGCGTCATGCCCACGAGCGCAACGATGAGGTGCTGGAACGCATCTATATTGGCCGCCGTTTTAGGAACGATACCGAGCGGCTGGAAAAACTGTTTGAGCTTTATACGAAGATGACGGCGGCAGCGAACAAAGCTAAACCCGCCACGAAGTCGACAAGGGGAAAGAAAGCGTGAACGAGCAAACCAGCAACCCAACCAACACCTACACAGTGCCGTCTGTTTCCATCAGTACAGCGCGCACTGGAGCATCCAGCAAAGCCAACGAATTTGGGATGCGCTCCATGCAGGAACGTGCCTATGCCAAGCGCGGCGAGCAGTATCTCCTCATCAAATCGCCACCTGCCTCAGGTAAGTCTCGCGCACTGATGTTCATCGCGCTGGACAAGCTTAACAACCAAGGCTTGCAGCAAGCGATCGTCGTGGTGCCAGAGCGCTCTATTGGCAGCAGTTTCGCCGATGAACCTCTAAGTCAGCACGGCTTCTATTGGGATTGGCAGGTCGCTCCGCAGTGGAACCTATGCAACGCCCCTGGCGTGGATGAACCACGCGTGGCGAAGTCCAAGGTGGAAGCGGTGCGCAAGTTCCTTGAGAGCACCGACAAGACGCTGATTTGCACCCATGCCACTTTTCGCTTTGCGGTGGAAGAGTTGGGCGTTCACGCATTCGACAACCGCCTGATCGCTATCGATGAGTTCCACCACGTATCCAGCAACCCTGACAACAAGCTAGGTAGTCAGTTGGGTGAGTTCATGGCCCGCGACAAGGTGCATCTTGTGGCCATGACTGGCTCTTACTTTCGTGGCGACAGTGAGGCAGTGCTGTGCCCGGCGGATGAAGCCAAGTTCGAGACGGTCACCTACACCTACTACGAGCAGCTCAATGGCTACACTTGGCTCAAGTCGCTGGATATCGGCTACTTCTTTTACACAGGCCGTTACGTTGATGCCGTCGCCAAGGTGCTGGACCCGGCATTAAAAACCATCGTCCACATTCCTAATGTGAATGCACGAGAAAGCCTCAAAGACAAGCAGCGCGAAGTGGATGAAATCATGCACGGCTTGGGCGAATGGAAAGGCGTTGACGCAGCCACCGGCTTCCATCTGGTGCTGGCCAGTGATGGACGTACCCTGAAAGTAGCGGACTTAGTGGATGACAGCGATCTAGCCAGGCGTTCCAAGGTACTCACTGCACTGAAAGACCCGGCTCAGAAGGAAAATCGCGACTACGTGGATATCATCATCGCGCTTGGTATGGCGAAGGAAGGTTTTGATTGGATATGGTGCGAACATGCACTGACAATTGGCTACCGCAGCAGCTTGACCGAAATCGTGCAGATCATTGGCCGTGCTACTCGTGACGCCGAGAGCAAGGAACGGGCGCGCTTCACCAATTTGATCGCCGAACCCACGGCCGAACAAGCTGCCGTGGCCGAGGCAGTGAATGACATGCTCAAGGCTATTTCCGCCAGCTTGCTGATGGAACAGGTACTGGCGCCGCGCTACGAGTTCACACCTAAAAATACCGGCCCGAAGGAAGGCTTTGAATACGGCGAAGGTGGCTATAAGGAAGATGACCACAACATCGGGGTGAACAAGGCTACAGGCCAGATTCATGTGGAGATCAATGGACTGATCACGCCGCAAAGCCCGGAGGCCACGCGCATCTGCAAGGAGGACTTGAACGAAGTTGTCACCAGTTTTTTGCAGGACAAAATAGTGCTGGAGCGAGGACTGTTTGATAAAGAAAATACCTTGCCCGAAGAGCTGACCCAATTGCGTATGGGCAAGATAGTGCGTGAGCGCTACCCAGACTTGAGCGAAAGCGACCAAGAATCTATCCGACAACACGCCATAGCTGCCATGAACATCACGCAGCAGGCCAAATTGGCGTTGGCCCAAGCCGATGCGAATGGCGATGGTGCGGCGCAAGGCAATACATCCCTGTTAGATGGGGTGCGCAAGTTCATTAATGTGCGCGACTTGGACATTGACCTGATCGACCGCATCAATCCCTTTGAGGCCGCCTATGCGGTGCTCGCAATTGCGATGGATGAGAAATCGTTGCGCCAAGTGCAGGCCAGTATTGCCGCTAAGAAGGTGAGCATTCCCGAAGACGAAGCCCGTGACTTGGCTAAACGCGCCTTGCTGTTCAAGAACGAGCGTGGCCGTCTACCAGATATCAATTCCGCCGATGCATGGGAAAAGCGCATGGCTGAAGGCGTGGCCGCGCTGGCACGTTATCGTGCACAGGCCAAGGCGGCACAGGCACAGGGGGAGTCCAGCAATGGCTGAGATGGATGATGATGATCTGCTGGAGGCGCTGGGTGTAGATGTTACCCCACTCACGGTATCCAGTCGGACTCCGCGTGAGGAACGCATCATCGCAGGCTTTGAGGATATTTTGCGCTTCTATCAGGCTCATGGTCGTGCTCCGCTGCATGGCGAAGGTCGCGATATTTTCGAACGCCTATATGCCGTGCGCTTAGACCAACTACGCAAGCTGCCGGATGCACAAATTCTGCTGGCTGGGCTGGATAGCCCTGGCCTGTTGTCTGGAACAGCAGCGGCTCAGGTAGATGTGGACGCGCTGGACGAGGACGCCCTGTTGGCCGAGTTGGGGGTTGACATCGACTCTGCCGGTCAGAGCGACATCACCGTGCTGCGTCATGTGCGCCCCTACGTCGAAATCAAGGCGGCTGAAGAAATTGCTAACCGCACGCCTTGCACGGATTTTGATCGCTTCAATCCCTTGTTCGAGGAGGCTGGAGCTGGTCTCAAGGCTGGCATCTGGATGACCAAGCCCTTCGTTAAGGACGCCAGTATTGAATTGGGCGATTTCTTCATCATTGGCGGTCAGATAGCTTACGTGGCCGAAATGTTTGAGGGCACAAAGACCAAGGATGGACGCGACAACCCGCGACTGCGAGTTATTTTTGACAATCATACTGAGAGCAACCTGTTGCTGCGCTCACTTTCGCGTTCGCTCTATCCTGACGGAGATATACCAGTAGGTCGCCGCCTTATCCGCAAGGACGATGGCCCGCTGTTTGGTAGCGCGGCGGAGCCTAACGACATCGAAACTGGCACCATCTATGTGCTACGCAGCCAGTCTAACCATCCATTCGTAACTGAACATCGCGAGCTGATTCACAAGATTGGTGTGACTGGTGGCAAGGTTGAGACACGCATCGCAGGCGCAGAAAAAGATGCAACCTATCTATTGGCAGATGTCGACGTGGTTGCCACCTACAAGCTTCACAACCTGAACCGCGTAAAGCTTGAGAATATTTTTCACCGCTTGTTTGGTGCAGCACAACTCGATTTCAGCATCGAAGATCGCTTTGGAAACCCGGTAAAACCGAGAGAATGGTTCCTAGTGCCGCTGCATGTGATTGATGAAGCGGTTCAGCGTATTCAGGATGGCTCGATTACTCAGGTGGCTTACGACCCGAAGACGGCTCGGCTTGTGGGTAACGGTGACACCTAGCAAAACAAGGCAGATAAGCTTTGCATTTGTTGAGAGGGAATGAGGGGGTTCTGATCTGGGTTGGCGGAATCCACTGACCCATCTGTACGCTTGCGAAGGACAGCTTTCGTAATTAGATCGTGGGCATAGGGGACTGCCGTCTTAAGATCCGGGTTCTGACAGAACCGGTATAACTGCTGCGTTGCGTGTGAGCGGTAGATTGGATTTGTCTAAGTTGCGCCAGCTCATCCAGTGCGCTATGTTGCTTCAGGATTTCTTCGAAAGTCGGCATTGCTACATTCCCTGAATCGATCAAGCCAAAAGCATTAGCTCGATTTGCTAAGGTTGCGTCAGCGAGGAAATTCCAAAGCAGGTATTCCGATTTGATAAACGGCACACTGATGCCGAAGATTGGAAATGTGCTCGGCGCATCAACAGCGAGTATTTCAGGTGTTATTGATGCTTCGCGAATCACGATATTGATTGATGTGCCTGCTGGTGACGGAAAGCTGGGTTCGGTTGCTGCGGTGGAAATTCCAAGCCAATGTGTAATGTTGGCTTTGTCTTCAGCATGGCACAGAATTTCGATTGCGTCAGTGAAGCGCGGTGCGGTGTAGATGCCAAGAGCCAATGTCCCTGTGATTGCATATTTGACACTTTGATTATCCAGAGTCTGGATGATTTTCTGGAGCGTGGGAACATAATTCGTGTTCTGCCCCGCCAAATCAATCGATAACAGGCCTTCCATGTTGCGCTACGCATGAGTGCCGGTCAAATCATGAAACCTCGTAGGCGGCTTTCTGGCGTGTTCTGTCAAACATTTCAAATAACTGACGGCTTGATTCGCTTTGCTCGCAGCGGAGAATATCGCACGCTTATCCTCCTTCAGAACCTTGAGCCATGAGTCAATGTAACGTGCGTGGTCGATGCGTGGTTCGGCAGAAATGCCTATTTCAGCACAAAGAAAAGCGGAACCTAGTTCGGCTATTAGTTCTTCTGCGGCATAGGCTTCCGTGCCGAAGCGGTTGCTTAAATCGCGGTCGCATCGGTGATTGTGGCCCGTCCAGTGAACCAACTCATGAAGTGCCACGCTGTAATAGCTCTGAGAATCGATAAATGCGCCTTCATGTGGAAGATGGATTTCATCCCGAGATGGGATGTAGCAAGCATCATGACTGCCATGATAGATGTTAGCCGCGCTGGCTTGGATAAATTCGTCGGCGGTGGCGTGACGTTCAATCGGTGTCAGATTGGGTGATGCCCGTGGTTCGTACCCATCGACTTGGGCGACATTGAACACATAAGCGGCCTTGGCGATATAGAATCTTCGTTGCTGCGAGCTCCCTTCGTCAGCTGCCTGCTTGTCCGTATCTAGCGCTTTGAAGAAAACCGTTAGGGTGCCCTTTTCCCCTTTGCGAACCTGTGCTCCTGCGGCCTGCCACTGCTTGAAGCTTGCCCATGCCGCCGTGGCGTAGGCGTTATTGCGCTGGCTGACCCAGAGCGACAAGATATTGATGCCGTGGTAGGCGTAATGGCCCATTGGATTATGCGGTAGGCCGATAAATGGGCCACTACACAACCTCCGGTTCCACGGCATCTGATAGTCGCCTGCCCCTTTTTCGATGGCGGCAATGATCTGATTTGTGATGCGTTGGTGGAGGTCTTCCCTCTGAGTTGTGGGCATCGAGTTTTCCCAAGAATAGTTGCTTGGTATTCATCGATTTAGGCAAGAAATTTATTTAATGGCAACGAAAATCAAGAGAATTGGCATTTATTTTCAACATTCGTAGGATCAAACGACATTTTTCCATATATGGGGGTGGGGCCACTCACTTTGGGGGGTACCACTCAAATTCTAAGGAGACAAAAATGGGTTTTGATTGCGATTTAAACAATGATGCAGACGATAGTCATGTTCGGTTATTTTTCGAACGCGGCGACCTGGGGCATTGCCCCGGTGAAAAATTTCCTTACGTATCAGACAAAAGTCTGAGAGGGAAAATATGGCATGCAATAAACGGACGCAATGAGGAAGAGTACGAACAGATGTGGCGTTATGAAGAAAGACGTACGGCGCTTTCCACGGTTCGTATCTACGATAAAAAAATATGGGCGCGGCGGAAGATTTACAAGATGAAAAAACTTCACGCTCGCAGATATCAAACCACCGAGGTGACGTTTAACGATCCAGATATTCTCCCGCGTTATATGAAACGAGACGACTTCATAAACCTTTGCAGCGCAGTCGCTTATGCCAATTCAATAGGGGTGGTTTTCAATGTTCATCTGACGATTACCTGGAAGTTGCTTGGCTACTGTGAGGGTGATGATGCTGATTCAGTACTCTACAATTTGTTCACCGAAAAATATATCCAATGGTGTCGTGATAAAGGAATACGCTGCTTCTGGATATACTCAAACGAATCATGTGACTCGGTTGGCCTGCATACGCATTTCATGACATCTGTCGCTGAAAATATGCTGCCTGATTTCAAAAAGTACGTTTCAAAACGGATGCGAAAAATCAATCGGTTAGAGGAATTAGATGACGAAGCCTTCGACATATCGACCCATAAAAATCGAAAAATTCAAAGGCAGTGGATTCAGCTTCAATATATATGCAAAGGGGTTGATCCGAATGCCACGATAAAGCATGCCAATGGAATCGATACGGTATTTGCGGCGGACTTGATCAGGTTCGGGCATGAAAGCCCTGGCGATGTTAGGTGCAAGCGGCGGTGTGGGCTTTCTCGAAACATCGATAAAGCTGCTAGAGATGATGATGGATTTAAATCGGCAATGGAAAAGGGGCTGCTCAATGTTGATATTCTCTACGGCGACGATAAAGAGCCGGTGCAGGAAATGTCGGAAGAGGAAATATTAGCAGCACTGTCAAAACTAATTCTTTGATATGGCAAGACGGGCGCCATCGGCGTCCGTCAGCCTAAACCCCAGAAATTACAAGTTCAATGATTGAGAAATACATTTATATTCAATGAGATAAACGGAATTTTAGAAATGGGAAAGTGACTGGTAAAAGCGCTTTGGGTAAAGGGTAAGGTTCATGGCAACTTATCGAAGAAAAACTTCATCGAGGTGGTCGTGCCGTTAGATGGCTTGATCTTATCGGCATATAAAAGCGATTCCAATCCAGGCAATCCCTTTTCGGGGCGACGCTGAGGTTCGCCATCGATGGTGATAGTTCCGGTCTTGGGCCAGAAGTTGATGGCATCGATTTTGAGCTGGTAGGGCGGCAGAGATAAATAAGGGATTCTGCGTTCGTCTAGCCAAGCCATAGCTTGCTCCATCGCGTGGGCGGTAAGTTCTTTTTTATTCATAGCGAAACTCATAGCTTTCCTTTCATGGGTGGTAGGTATTCCGGTTGGGATCATTCAGGGCTGGCATACGGAATAGGGTAAGGATAGGGAATCCAGAGTGCATCTATGGATGCACTGGTAAATCGGTAAAAGCAGGGTGGGTGGGTGAGTAATATCGCTCGACTTAGACTGATCTACTATGAAAATTCAAAAATTCTTTAAAATTTTTTAGTCGGCAGTAAAGTTCTTTTGAGGATGCGAAAACGGCATCGCCAATTGGACGATGCCGTTACATGATCTGGGATGGTTGCACCTGTTTTTTTTTGGGGGGGCTTGAGAAAGTCAGCATCGCCGTTGTGGCGGCAAGGAGGAAAACCACCTCTCAGCCTCACTCCGGGGGATGATTGTGCGGCGACCAAATTTCTTTGCGGATAGCCGCCCAGCCTTCATTTCGGCATAGACCGCTGTGCGTCCGATGCCTGCCCAGTGGCAAAATTCATTCACTGAAAATACGCCGCTCTGGACTTGTTGGGATTTCTGCTGCTCCATGTTGCACCTCTCTGCAAGTTGATAGTGCAGAGATATAGTTAGTTGGAGCCACGCCTCTTATTCAGCACTCGCACAATGGCTGCAATTTGTTGTTCGTTCTTTAATAAGTTAGACTGTCTAACCAAGATGGATAGGCGAAAACTATATTTCCATCACCGAGTATTTGCTAAGCTTGTTTAAGGTTTAAAAATGCCGTTGCGAAAATAACAAACAGGGAATGAACGGAATGCGACTGCTTTCAAAAATTACCCCTTCTAAAGAACAGCTTCTTATTGTTTCTCGCAATAGACCAGGTCTCGAAATCATTCGAGGGTCGGCTGGCAGCGGAAAAACAACTACAGCCTTACTGCGGCTCAAGTCACTTATTGCTATGTTTCGCTCACGAAGAGAGCGTACAGACGACAAACGGCCAATCAGAGCACTAGTGCTGACCTACAATCGTACTTTACGCGGTTATGTGAAAGCTCTTGCAGATGAGCAGGTGCAACTGGATGATGACGTTGAATTAGAAGTGTCAACGTTCGCAAGTTGGGCTAAGGTTGCCTCAGAACAACACCTTGGGCGGGTAATTAATATTCTAGATAATGATATTCGAGATATTAAGATCAACACCTTTGCAAAGGGAATTGCACTGCCTGCAGGATATCCTCTGGAAGAGGTGAATTATTTATTGGGGCGTTTTCTTCCGGCTGATCTGGATGACTATTTAACAGTCGAACGAACCGGGCGAGGAGGAAGCCCGAGAGTGGAGCGGGATGTTAGACAGACGTTGCTGGACCAAGTTGTTTTTCCTTACTCAGACTGGGTAAAAAAACAAAATAGATGGGATTGGAATGACTTGGCTACTCATATGGCCTTACAAACGCGATGTGAGCCTTATGACATTATTGTCGCAGATGAGGCGCAGGACTTTTCGGCCAATGAACTGCGAGCGATAAAGAGCCATTTGGCAGATGAACACAGCTTTACTTGTGTGCTAGATACCACCCAGCGTATATATGCGCGGGGATACACATGGAGAGAATGTGGCTTGTCTGTTCGTCCCGAACAAAGTCACCAGCTAAAGGCTAATTTCCGTAACACCCGAGAAATTGCTAAATTTGCTGCTTCATTGCTTCGCGGAATAGATGTTGATGATGACGGCTCACTGCCAGATTTTAGTAGCTGTGAAAGAAGCGGAACTTTGCCATATGTATTGGTTGGCCGATTTCAGCAGCAAATGGATTGGTGCCTAGATTACATACAAAACGAAATTGATCTGTCCAAAGAGTCTGTGGCGATACTACACCCAAAGGGCGGGGGATTTTTTAAAGAGGTTAGAAACGGTTTGAAAGAGCATAAGCTCGGTTATGTAGAAATTAAGCAAAAAGCTGAATGGCCTCAGGGGCCAGAAAATATTGGGTTGAGTACAATGCACTCCGCAAAAGGTCTAGAGTTCGATCATGTTATTGCTATAGGCCTGAGTCAAGAAATGATGGAGCAAGGGCTTGATGAGCAGGATGAGCGAATGCATACATGGCGGAAATTGCTGGCAATGGCAATTGGGCGAGCTAAACAATCTGTAGTATTAGGTTATAAACCGGGGGAAGAAAGTCGCTTGATACAGTATTTTGAAAAAGGAAGCTATCAAACGGTCAAATTTTAGTTAGGCTGCCAACATGTCAAATTGTGAAGAAGTCAAAAAGAGAATTGCTGAACGTGGCGTTAAAGAAATTCTGCATTTCACTAAAGGAAGTGCAGGGCTGACAGGGATATTAGCGGTAAAGGCTGTTCAGTCTAGGCAAAGGTTGGAACAAGATCAGCGGCTTGAATATATCTTTGAGCCAACAGCGTCATTTCGAAAAGATAAAGCATGGCTTGATTATGTAAATTTGTCTATATCAGAAATTAACAGCTCATTTTTTTCAGTTGCTTCTGAGCGTTGGCACAAATCAGAAGGAGAATGGTGGGTAATATTAGCGTTTGATCCTGTTATTACTGCTCACGGCGGTGTTTTTTTTACTACGACTAATAATATTTATAGTGACGTTGCACGTGATATAAACGCAAAAGGATTTGAGGCGTTATTTGCGCGCTCAGTAAAAAGATGGGGCTCAAATAACGTATCCCGTGGTGCTAATCTTGCCGATAATTTGACTACCTGCGAACAAGCAGAAATCTTATATCCGCGAGAGGTTCCTACAGAGTTTTTGAGACGGATATATGTACGCGATGGCGAGGATAAGGATGACACCATGGCACAATTAGACGTACTCGGTCATAAAAACGTGGAGGTAGTCATTGCTCCCGATCGTTTCAAGGGGAGATAAAAATGATCACTGATCGTCGTCTTGCAATCTGTAATTCAGCCTTATGGGCTGCGTACGGTGATGCGCTGGGTTATATGACCGAACTTACGGATACAAAGGGGCTGCGCTGGCGAACTGGTAGCGATTGGGTCAAGCAGACGCTGCCTTGGCGTCGTCGTGTTGGCGGCCCTTTTGGAGCTGTAATTGAATTCCCTGCCGGTAGTTACTCAGATGATACCCAATTAAGATTATCTGTTGCGCGAGCTATAGGATCAGGTGGCCGTTTTGATGCGGAAGCGTTCGCAAAAATTGAGCTCGTTATCTGGCAGGCTTACGCCTTAGGTGCAGGGAAAGGGTCAAAGCTGGCGGCAGCTAATCTTTCACGTCGCGATGTTAATTGGTTTAGTAATTTCTATAATGTTGCGGGCGCGTCCTATTGGATGGGCGGAGGTAATGGTGCTGCAATGCGTATCCAGCCCCACGTATGGGCTGCGACGAGCCTAAAAGATCGTGATGCATTAGCCACAAGTATCTTGCGTGATGCAGTATGTACACATGGGCATCCCAGAGCTTTAGCGGGGGCAATTCTTCATGGGTGGTGGCTAGCGTATGTGCTTGATATGGGTTCTGTTCCAGAGCCGGCAAGTTGGTATGTCGACGTTGAGCAAATTGTGAGAATGGAAGATTGGTTGGCTCAAGACGAAATGCTTGCAACCTTTTGGATGGCTGCGTGGAAACAAAATAGTGATATTGGAATTAAAGAAGCAATGATTCAAGTTAGGGATGAGCTAATGAGAGATATTGATACTCTTGATGCTCCCTCTCTTGTGGATGCCGATTACAAAACATTGGTGGAAAGTATTGGGGGATTCGATCCTAAGCAGGTTGGCTCAGGAACCAAAACTGCACTTCTCGCGACCAAATTAGCTTGGGAACATCGCGACCGTGGGGTGGAGAAAGCTGTAATTGATGCGGCAAATACTCTAGGAAGTGATACAGATACTGTTGCAACCATGGTGGGCGCAATGCTAGGGGCTTTAGCAACTGAACCCCCAAATGGGGCATTGCAAGACAGAGTATATATTCAAACAACTGCAGAGCGTTTATATCGAATTGCACAAGGAAGCCAAGAACGTTCTTTCCCATATCCAGATCCGGGAAGATGGACGGCACCCAAAACACTTCTGGATGCTGTATTAGAGAGGGATGGGGAAATTGAAATTCAAGGGCTGGGACATGCTTCAATAATTGATGCCCCTATACCTGCCGACAAGAGCGGGGATTCTATCCGTCAATGGTTCCGTTTAGGATTTGATCAGTCGGTTTTGATGAAACGACGAATAAATACTTCGTCGAATAAAACCAAGCAAAAAATTATAGAGAACACGAAGAAGGAACAAGTTAAGAAAGAGTCGGCAAAAAAAGAACGAGTAGTGATGAATGATTTATTAACGATGACTGAATCGCCAAATAACCAAGATACCAAGCAAAATCAGCGAGATATTGTTAATAATAAAAATAGAATGAAAACCTTAGATGAAAAAACTCAAGAGGCGATCCGTTCTGGTTTCAATGAAACTCTAATTGGTCAGCATTTGCTGGAGTTTGCTGTCGAGCCAGACGGTATTGAGAAGGCTATTGCTTACGCCGCTATTATTCTCAAAGCAAAGCGAACAAGATGGAGAAAGGAAGTAGGAGAAATGTGAGTGTATGCAACTTATTCACTATAAGTAACTTTCAGGGGCTATTTAAACTGGTTATTTACGTTTCACAAATTACTTCTTCTTTTTTCCACAGAGTCTCTAGGTGAGTCCATTACTGCACATTATCGCCTCGTAATTTTACACTCATCGATAAGTCAGTTGAAACTGAGGAGGGGGCGAGAGTCGTCGTGTACGAGGAGCCTACGGCCTTCCGATATTGATGGGGTATTGTTTCAATTCAGGCTTCATTCTTTACGAATGAAGCCCTAGACTAAATCTATTACTTGGTGATCCATCCCTTTTCAGATTTAATCATCGTGAAAGTATTCGAGACGTTAATAACGTCACCTTTTGATAGCGACGTAGGATCTTTACCATCTAGTTTGGCATATCCAATTAAAGGAAGGCCCATCTCCTTACAATTGTCTACCCAGAATTTCGCAGTCTTCTCGTAGGCTGCAATGTGGATATCTTTATTCGCCGCAATTCTCTTTTCTATCTCGGCTCGCTCAGCATCCTTTTGCTGAATTTTGGCATACTCAGCCTTGACTTCGGGTGGCGCGTCTGCTGAGGGAGTTCCCATTGGGGCTGCATTGAGATTAATTTCTTGCAGCCTCGCATACTCAGCTGAGTTCAGATCTGCTGGAGGGTCAAATCGAAATGGATTTCCTTTGGGAATGTCTTTGACAACTTCAAGCTTGTAGGAAAAAGCCATTTCGTAGTTATTGCCATGATCAATCCCGTTGACCTTTTTTATATCAGAAAGTTTGATAATGTTGCATGACTTCCATGCTGCCTCTATATCGTCCTTTATATCACTCACGTCAGGTTTGCTGGAGCAACCTGCCAATAAACCGACGCTCAGAATCACGGCGGGAACCAAATTGATTTTGTTCATCTGTCTCTTTCAATTGTTATTGAAGCTATCGAAAAAATTACTGCGCTGCTGGCGTTACCACCAACCGTTGTCGGCAAGCACAGCTTTTTTGTAGAAATCGATGTTTGCTCGCACAGCAAAAAGAGCTGGGGCAATGAAGTTTGTGATTATGGAAAGTCGCGAGTCGCCTAATAACATGTCTAAGACCAAGATAATTGCAAGAACGAGCAGAGTCAGCACAATTGCTTTTTTCCACATCCCCTTAGCCAAGTAGTAGAACGGCCCGAACAGAAATCCCCAGATATTGAATATGGCTTTCGCACGTTCCCCAGATGCCAAATCGTTAAATTTCGGTAGTTTTGGGCCACCAGCCTTTTCAATTAGGGCAAATTTCTGCTTCCATGTGTCAGATACTTCCGCTGCTGATTCAGTATTACTCGGTTTTTCACCTGAGCCAGAAGCTGCTGTCCCACAAGCGCCGCAGAATGCTGCTGCCGTAGAAAACGCTGAACCACATTTTGAACAAAACGCCATTATCGATTTTCCTTTCTGTAGTTATTCATAGTTATTCAATCAATATGCCCCGAAATTCACGTAATTGGATTTAGCACGAGGAAATTCGAGAAATATGAAACTTGATACCAGCGTCTTTTTATAAAAGGGTCGTAAAGACCGTGGTCGTCAACGCATCATAACGCGACCATTGGCGGCATGGCAAGAATTTCAGCAAAACAGGATAAAGACGCCGATTTAGCGCGATTGGGTGCTGCTATACGAGCACGGCGTGTCGCATTGGGGTTGTCGCAAGAGGCATTGGCTGATTACGCGGAGATAGATCGTTCACACATGGGAAAAATCGAGCGTGGAGAGAGGAATGTTACATTCCTGAACTTGGTTCGCATCGCTAAAGCGGTACAGTGTGCGCCTTCTGACATTTGCCTTGAGGCTAGGCTATGATGATGCATCGGTTATCTCTACCCCTATTTCAAGTGCATAGATTGATATTGGGGGCATATTTGGGGGCATCTATAGTTTCTAACTATGTGAAACTTAGTATCCATGCGGTTTTTGTAGAATGGTTAGGCTCCCTCCGTCTTAAGCAGTCCAAAGAAGTCCTAAAAAACCCGCTCCCCCCTCTCAGGGCAGCGGGTTTTTTGTTTGTGGAGTGTTTTTAGCGTCCAATGACATCCTGATGTTTTGGGGCATATTTTGGAGTTCCTGCTTCTGGCCGTTTTCTGAAATTGACCGGCATTACTTGGTTAGTGCGCGAGAACAAAGTCGATGAAACCGCGCTCCACTGAAGTGGATACCAACTGCACCCGCAGCGACTGCCCCACCTTGAGCGCGGGCTGGTCGCCCTTCAGCCGCCCCTCGGCAGGTGGTTCGAAAATGCGTACCCAAGTTCCCTTATCGCCGATGCCGGTAACAATCGCATCAAATCGTTGTCCGATACGCGCATGCAACAGCAGTGCTGCCTCTGACTTTCGAACCTGTCTCTCAACTTTCTGGGCTGCATCCTCCTGCATGGTGCAGTGCGCGGCCAGTGCTTCCAATTCATCGTTTGAATATGGCGACTTCGTGCCCGCTACCGCTGCTTTAAGCAAACGTAACGTGATCAGGTCAGGGAAGCGCCGATTGGGCGCCGTGGAATGCATATAATCCTGCACTGCTAGGCCGAAGTGACCGATAGAGGGACCATGAGGTTGCTCCACCACATATTCTCCTGAGCCCATCAATTTCACGATCACGAGCGACAGATCAGGAAAACGCAACGGATCAGCCTTGTGCTGACGAGCAAGAAAGGTTTCAAGTGCCTTGCCATCAGGCTGACGGGGAAGCTTCTCGCCATAATCATTGGCTACATCTACGATTCGCTTCCAACGTTCTGGAGAACGAACTACTCGCTTGAGCGAAGCACGCCCTTGCTCCGCCAAGAAAAGCGCCGTACAAGCGTTGGTAGCTATCATTAATTCCTCGATTAACTGGCGAGCCCGATTCTGCGGCTGCTGCCTGATATCTGTGATGAGGTCGCCTTGGAACAGTGCTTTGGGCTGGAAAGTCTCGAATTCCAAAGAGCCTTGAGCGCGCCGCAGAACACGTAATTTCTGGGCAATTTCATCTTGCATGCGTAACTGGGTATTCATACCTGTGATGCGCTGTGCAGCTATAGGTAATTCGCCCTCTCCTTCAATCCAAGCAGAGACCGCGTCGTATGCCAGCTGCGCCTTGTTTCGCACCAGAGCGCGATAGATGGTTGAGTTGACCAAGATGCCATCGTCGGTAAAAATCATCTCATTAATTAAAGCCAGCCTGTCTTCGTCGAGATTGAGCGAAGTTAAGTCGGTACAAAGGCGCTCAGGAAGCATGGGGAATACGCGCGCCGAGGTGTAAACCGAAGTAGTGTTGATACGCGCATGCTCGTCGATTGGCGATCCCTTCTCTACTAGGGCATCAACATCAGCCACGGCCACGAAGACCCTCACCTCACCACGTGCAAGCGGTTCGATTGCAGTTAGTTGATCTAGGTCACGCGAGTCGTCATTGTCAATCGAGCACCAAGGCAAAGCGGTCAGGTCGCGGATGCTTGCGTCTGTCTCACGAGCAGGATCTGTCAGCCGACTTAGCTGCAGCCGCACATCCTGGGGGAATTCTGGTTTCAGCCCACGACTGAACATGGCCAACGTGGCAATCGTCGTTAGGTTGGCTCGGTGATTATTTAATGCATGATGCATTTGCCCCTCCCGGAGGTTACATTATTTTTTATTGTGCACCTACATAAGGAGCTTGTCATCCTTTCACATGATAGATCATGGAATTCATTGCATATGATCAAAGTGATTAAGCATCAGCCCATGTCTTCTATAACCGTCCTCTATTGCAATAACGGAATCGTCAAGAGTTTGGTGGATGTGACCTGCCCCCCGAATTTAGTACGGCGCTAAACTAGAGTCTGCCAACAGGAGGCAGCCATGAAGAATCGTTTTACGGAACAGCAGATAATTGGGGTATTGAAGGAAGCAGAAGCTGGGATGAAAGT
>Ga0209123_1000282_pt1 | contig 72278 bp, 67 predicted proteins | sample BarGraIncu00431A_FD_184500 | JGI IMG/M metagenome (GOLD analysis project Ga0209123, IMG submission 184500) | Arctic peat soil microbial communities from Barrow, Alaska, USA - Barrow Graham LP Incubations 004-31A (SPAdes) (version 2) | ecosystem: Environmental > Terrestrial > Soil > Wetlands >... | reverse complement strand
CTCAATCTAGTGATTATGGCATGAAGGTAACACCCGTTCCCATACCGAACACGAAGGTTAAGCTTCAATGCGCTAATGGTACTGCAGGGGTGACCTTGTGGGAGAGTAGGTCGTCGCTAGGTAATGTGGCTGGATAGCTCAGTCGGTAGAGCAGAGGACTGAAAATCCTCGTGTCCCTGGTTCGATTCCTGGTCTAGCCACCAATTTATGGCGCTATAGCCAAGCGGTAAGGTCAAGGTCTGCAAAACCTTTATTCCCCGGTTCAAATCCGGGTGGCGCCTCCAAAGCACTTTGTAAATAATACAAAGTGCTTTTTTTTAGTATGTTTAAGTGAATATAATGTGTAAGTTTACATTTATGACGATACATTTATACTAAGTTTATATTATTTAAGATATATAAATAAATGAAATACTCATAAAATTTAATAAAAAGTAGTAATATAGAGATAAACTTAGAAATACATATGTTGATGCACACAAATCAACATAAACATGGCTTAGGAGCATATATAAAGTCTATACATACTATAGGGGGCTTAGTACAAGTAGATTAATATATGAAATGCTAGTATAATCACATATGTTGGACACAAAACTATTTATGCCTAACTTTTTAAATTACTTTAGGGGGTCTAAAATTTTATGTATAAAGAGATGGTTCAAAGAAAAAAGTTTCCAGCTGTAGTATTGTTGTTTATTGCACTAATTACTTTTATATGCCTATCAGACTTATTACCTAAGATAAGTATAGGTAGTATAAATATGAAAACATTTATAACTATGTTCTTTAATACACTAATGATAGCTCTTTGTTATATTGAATTTTCAAAATGTAAGGTTAAGTATAAGTATTCTATAGTAGCAGACCAATTCATTATTCATAAAATAAGAGGTGGAGAGGTTAAAATACTAGAAGATATTAAATTAAAGGATATAGAGTTTATTGGTAAAGATAATAACTGTAATACAGACATTCATGTTAGTAGTAGTAAAAATTATATGTGTTCTACATTTAACGGAAGTAAGTTTTGTTGTGTATATAAAGCAAAAGATAAATTTAAAAAGTTTTACTTTGAACCTAGTGATGGTCTTATGAATAAGATTAGGTCATTAAAAGCAAAACCTTTATTTTAAAATATAAATAATAGATATATAAGAAGTATAATCTAAATTAGATTATACTTCTTTTTTTATTGAAGTGAAATATTATAAACACTAATTTTAAGCTATTTTAATTCAACTGTAATTTCTTTTAATAAGTCTTGTTTTTCAATAATATCAAGGCCAGTTATAGCAAGAGCTATTGCAGCTTTTATAGTATTATCTTTACAGAAGTCTGTTTGAGTTTCTAGAGCAAAGGCTGCTGAGGGACAATTTATTAGGGATTTCTCTGTAATAGCTATTGATGGGTATATGCATGGAGTAATATGACTCATAGAGCCTATTCCAAGGCCATATATTACATTTTTACAAGGAACAATATTAATGATGCCACATTCCTTTAAGTTATGTGTAAATATTCTTGATAGTGATTTATTACTCAAAAGTTCTTCCGAAGGTAATTCAAATAGGCTAATGTCTGCAGTCATATTCATTATTCCAGACATTGATCCAATAAAATCCACAATAGTTTTTTCTAATACTTTAGCTTCAGTTAGTTTAGTAGCTGTCAAATAAAGTTTGGCCTCTGATTGAGTAAGTGAGTTAGGACAAGAGGAGGCATTTTTTATAGAAACAGTATCTATAGAACAACTATTGTTTAAACCTTTTAACAATTGACTTAATGTATTAAGTATAAATAAATAGGCGTCTAAAGATGAAAAATTACAAAGCTTTTTATTCTTAGCATTAATATCTTGTTTATACACAATTTTAATTGGTATGGTAGCCATGGAAGTGCCACTTTCAGCATTGCTTATATCAGAGTGAGGTGCAATGATAACATCTATATCTTCAAAACATTTTTCTTTTGTTAAGGTCAATTCTGCTCCATTGGAGTACCCGCCTGGACATCCTAGTAGAATTACACTCCCTCCGCTTTTGCTTATTACCTTTGATAAACCGAGTGCTGCCGCAGTGGAAATACCTGCATTCACGTTATTACCAAAAATATGACCTGCATTTTCGGTAGAAGTGTATTTGCATATATAACATATCTTAGGATGACCACTTCCATATTGAGCGTAAAAAGAAGTAGGAATATTGCAATAGTTTTCTTGTACTTTAAAATTATGATCTTTTAGCATATTTATTATGTAAGAACAACCTTTATATTCTTTATAACTTGTTTCTGGATTATTATAAAGGTAGTTAGATAAATTATATATATCATCTTTTATGGTGCTTATATAACTTATAATTTCTTGTTTCATAGAATGATCTCCTTTCAAATTTTTATTATTATTCACATGTATAGTATAACCAAAGGTGCATAAATATATTGATAATAACAAATAAAGTTTTATAAGGTCATATAACAATTTTTAATAGCTTGTTTTGACTTATAATGTAGATAAATATATTTCAAATAATTATGTGGACAAAATAAGAAACAGGACTTACTTGAATAAAATATATTATAAGAGGCTATACTTTAGTTAGTTTTAAAGGCAGCGAAGGTGACGATTTAATTGAGCAAGTTTAAGGGGGAAATTATGAAGAAAGAAAAATGTATTATATGTAGAAAGCCTCTAAATGATGGTATAATGATAAATGGAAGAGGAATTTGTGTGAATTGCGAAGGAAGAATTATAGCGGCAAAGGCTAATACGGATTTCTATGAATATTACAAGAACTGTATAAGAAAGACTTTGGTACAGTTTATACCAAGAGGAGTGACTAAGGATTGTCAAGATTACCACTTGTAGAAGGAGTGTTAAAATATATTAAAGAAAAAAATATTCCCTTTTGTATGCCAGGGCATAAAGGTGGGATTGGGTTTCTAAAAACGTTGCAAGGCAAGGAGCTTTATGAAAATCTTATAAAAGGAGATATTACTGAGGTTGATGGACTTGATAATCTTCATTGTGCAGAAGGAATAATAAAAGAATCTCAAAAGTTGTTGAGTGAATACTATGAAAGTATTAAATCTTATTTTCTAGTGAATGGGAGTACTAGTGGAAATTTAGCTATGATTTTTTCATGTTTTAACGAGGGTGACAAAATTATTGTAGAGAGAAATTGTCATCGTTCTATATTTAATGCCATTATTATGAGAAAATTGAAACCAGTATACATTAAAAATAAAATTAGTTCAAAATATGATGCTCCTTTTCCCTTAGATAAGGAGCATTTTTTCTATTTAATTAATAATAACAAAGATGCTAAAGGAATTATTGTTACCTACCCTAATTATTATGGTATATGCTTCGATTTACCATATGTCATTGAAATAGCTAAAAAATATGATATGAAGGTATTAGTAGACTCTGCACATGGCGCTCATTTTGGGGTATCTAAGTTATTACCTGAAAATCCTATGAAAATGGGTGCGAATATGGTAGTTATGAGTGCACATAAAACCTTACCTAGCTTAACACAAACAGCTTTTTTACATATAGGAGAAGGTATTGATATTAGTAAAGTAGATTTTTATGTAAGTGCTTTTTTAAGTACAAGTCCCTCCTATATGCTTTTATGCTCTATGGATTATGCAAGATTTTATATTCAAGAGTATGGTGAAAATGATTATGAAAAGTTAATCGAGTTATGTATGTTTTATAGAGAGGCAATTAATAGCTTGGGAAAATTTTATGTTTTGGGACCGGAAGATTTATGTGAGATGACAGGAAATAATGATGAAGATATTAATAAGTATACTATAGATATAACTAGGTATATACTAAATGTACCTAAAGGTTACAGTGGGCATAAGTTATTAGAATATTTAAGAGTAAACAAAATTCAAGCTGAAATGAGCGATAGTAGAAATGTAGTTTTAATATTTTCTACCTTCAATACACAGCAAGATTTTAAGTCCTTATACATAGCTCTTAAAAATTGTGATATGAGCACTTTAGAGCAGGAATATGTAGATTTAATAGAATATGATATTCCCATTCCTCTTATGTACCCATATGAAGTAATGGATAGAGAAAAAACTATGGTAGAAGTAAAGGATTCGCATGGTAAAATAAGTGCAGTAGCAATAGTTCCATATCCACCAGGAATACCTATTGTAATGCCTGGAGAAAGACTAGATGAGCATACTATAGCGGTCATAGACTATTACTTAAAGTGTAATGTTACAGTGCTTGGAATTAATGATGGAAAAGTAGCAACAGTAGAAAAATAGGTATATTATTGGTACTATATAATAATATATATACATATTGGTGGAGGGGATTGCATGGAAATAGGTCGTCTAATAGCATTAGAAGGTCCAGATGGTTCAGGGAAAACTACTCAAATAGAACTATTAGAACGGTATCTAAAAGAATTAGGATATGAGGTAGTAAGAACAAGAGAGCCTGGAGGAACAGAAATTAGCGAAAAAATCAGAGAAATAATACTAGACAATGATAATGCTAATATGAGCTATATGTGTGAAGCATTACTATATGCTGCGTCTCGCGCACAACTAGTTAATGAGGTTATAAAGCCAGCATTAGCCCTTGGTAAAATAGTTATATGTGATCGTTTTGTTTATTCTTCTATGGTGTATCAAGGAATTGGTAGGGGTCTTGGGACAGAGCGAATAAGGAGCATTAATAAAGCAGCACTCGATGGACTGGAGGCAGATTTAACTTTTATGATTACTATTCCATATGAAGAAGGACTAAAGAGAAAAAAAATGCAAGGAACTTTAGATCGTTTAGAAAACAGTGGAAATGAGTTTCATAAAAAAGTTTTTGAAGGTTACTTAGATATTTGTAAGAAATATGATAAAATAGAAGTAATCAATGGTAATAGAAATGTAGATGAAATACATAAAGATATAATAAAGGCTATTAAAAAAATAAAATTATAAAAGGATGGGATTATATGAAATTAGTTATTGCAATAGTTCAAGATGATGATGCAAGTGATTTAATTGAGGTAATAACAGATAAAGGCTTTAGAGTTACAAAACTTGCGACTACAGGTGGGTTTTTAAAATCAGGAAATACAACGTTGCTATTAGGAGTCGATAAAGAAAAGGTAGATGAAGTTTTGGATATTATAAAGGACGTATGCAAGTCAAGAAAGCAAATAGTAACATCACCATCACCAGTAGCTGGATCAACTGGAGTGTATATGCCATTTCCTATTGAAGTGGACGCAGGTGGAGCAAATGTATTTGTAGTCGATGTAGATAAGTTTATAAAGGTATAACTATTTATAAGCAAGTATATAAATCTATACTTGCTTATATGTATATGGAGGACTAAAATGAGTTTTGAGAGCATAATAGGGCATACTAGTATAAAGAATCAAATAAGTAAATCTATAAATTCGGATAAGCTATCACATGCTCATCTTTTAGTTGGAGAGGATGGAATAGGCAAAAGTAAACTTGCGAGGGATATAGGACTAAAGATTTTAGGAAAAAATAAAGATATGCAATACGTTGATTTAGTGGAATGGCGTATAGAAAAAAACAAAAGCACAATAGGTGTAAGTTCTATAAGAACTTTAATAGAAGAGATTAATAAAAAACCCTATGAAGGGGATAAGAAAGTCATAATTATTTATGAAGCTGATAAAATGACGGCCCAAGCCCAAAACGCATTGTTAAAGACAATTGAAGAGCCACCTAAGAATGTGACTATGCTTTTATTATGTGAAAATCTAGAAGTTATATTGGATACAGTAAAATCAAGATGTCAAATACATAAACTAAAAAGTTTAACTGTAGATGAGATAAAAAAATTTTTAAAAATAAATTATCCTGATTTATCTTTAGAGGAAATAAGGGTTATAGTGGCTTTTAGTGATGGAATACCTGGGAAATCAGAAAAATTTATTGAAGATGATAGTTTCAAGAATATTAGAAATATTACCTTGGAAATATTACTTCAGCTTAATAAAGTGGGAACAGAAGAATTAATGAAATATGAAAAGAAATTATCCAATCAAAAAGAAAATTTCAAAGAAATATTAACTGCATTTCTTTCCTATATTAGGGATACTATAATATATAAAGAAATTGAAGAGGAAAATATAATTATTAACATAGATAAGTTATTAAGTATAAAAGAATTAGCTAATATATTTTCATTTAACAAATTAAATGGTATTATAAATATAATAAATGATACTAGAGAGAATTTAGATAGGAACGTTAACCCAGGGCTTACGTTCGAAGTAATGTTACTTAAAATGCAGGAGGTTTAACATGGTTACAGTAATAGGAGTAAGATTTAAAAAAGCTGGTAAAATATATTATTTTAGCCCAAACGATATAGATATTAAAAAGGGCAATAAGGTTATTGTTGAAACAGTGAGAGGTATAGAATTTGGAGAATGTGTTATTGGCATAAAGGAAATAAAAGAAGATGCTATAGTATCTCCTCTTAAATGTGTTATTAGAAAGGCATCAGACGCAGATGCAGAAAAAGATTCGGAAAATAAAAGAAAAGAAAAGGAAGCCTATGAGGTTTGCCTAGATAAGATCCATAAACATGAACTTGATATGAAACTAATAGATGTGGAGTATACTTTTGACAATAATAAAGTTATATTTTATTTTACAGCAGATGGAAGGGTAGATTTTCGAGAACTCGTAAAGGATTTAGCGGCAGTATTTAGAACAAGAATAGAACTTAGACAAATAGGCGTTAGGGATGAAGCAAAAATGATAGGTGGGCTTGGACCATGTGGTAGATCTATGTGTTGTTCATCTTTTCTAGGAGAATTCGCACCAGTGTCTATAAAAATGGCCAAAGAGCAAAATTTATCATTAAACCCTACAAAAATTTCAGGTATTTGTGGAAGACTTATGTGCTGCTTAAACTATGAGCAGGATACTTATGAAAAAATAAGAAAAACATTACCTACTTTAGGATCCATAGTTGATACACCTTATGGTAGATCAGCAGTTATCGGGAATAGCGTTGTAAAGGAATCTGTGAAAATTAAGATAAAACTTAATGGCAGCGATGAAGAGATAGTGGAGGTTAAAATTGAGGATCTAACATTAATTTCAGGAAGCTATGAAGATGCTGTAATTGTGGAGGATATAAAATTAGAATTGGCTGGAAATGGGGAAGATTCATATATAGTAAAGGAATTATTTAAAGAAAACTAGGAGGATAGAGATGAAGTCTGTTATAAAGGTATACAATATGAATACTTCAAATGATATTAGTAACGTTAATGTAGCAATATCAAATAATCAAGGAGTTATTGCTTGCCAGATAAATAGCGAAAGTAAAGAAATAGAAATAATATATGATGATTATTTTCTCTCATTGGATAACTTAATTGAGTCTATTGAAGAAGCCGGTTACACAGTTATATAAAAAACTAGAAAAGACCATTAATAAATTTTTATAAATACCGAATGAATAGTTTAAATAACTATAATTCGGTATTTTTTTTATGTGGAGTTTACTATATTAAAGCCTTAAGTATAATAACGACCTGTGAATACTCTTTTTTTTATTGGAGATAATAATTTTGAAGGGAGGCGTGAAATATGAAGAAAGTGGCAGTACAAAATGGATTGACCGCAATTAGTGATTACTTATGCAAAGAAGGATATAAAGTGAAAGAATTTGATAACAGAAAAAAAAATGCAGGTAATTTTTTAGATAAGTATGATGCAGTTATTGTTACAGGTGAAAATCAAAATATTATGGGAATAGAGGATACTATTTCGAGTACCCCAATTATTGATGCAACTGGAATGACAGCTGAGGAGGTTAAGCGGCGAATAGAAGCAAAGTAATAGATAACAAAATATGGATTATAGAGGCGGTTAACTTAAATGCAAAGTTAGCCGTCTATTTTTATTTGCCTAGAATTATTTAAATATATTTAAATAATAATATCCTATACATAATTATTATGTGTATGAGATTTTTAAATTGTGTCAATAATTTAAATGTAAATAATTTACTATTAAATATGAAAGGGGTTATAAATATGAGTATGAAAAAAGGAATAATTAGTGTATCTACTATTGTTGTAGTAATCTTAGGAGTATTTTTTGCTTTAAGATTTATTGGAGGACGAGAAACTGCTACTAATGTAAAAACGCCAGATGATAGTATAGTTCAAAAGAGTGATAAGGTATTAACAAATGAAAATGAAGAAAGTAACCTAAGCGTTAGTGGAGCACAACAGGAGATTGAAAATACGGTAGGACAAAGTACTAATGAAATGGATACTGCCTATATAAATGATAAAACCAATGTTGGAATATATACTGTTAAAAAGAATGATACAGTATTTAGTATTGTAAGCACATTTATGCCTAGTCATGACAAAAGTGAAATCCTTGAATTTATAAAAATCAGAAATAGTATAGATGAATCTTATAAAATTTCAGAGGGTCAGAAGATAGTAATTCCTTATGAAAAAGAAATAGAAACATCAAAAGCTGTAGGTTCAGATGTTAATAAAAATGTTAATAATCTTGAATACACTATCAAAAGGGAAGATACTCTAACGTCAATTGCTAAAAATATCATGCCTTCTTATAGCGTAAAACATGCTATAGAAATGATAAAAGAAGCAAATAAAATTACAGATGAAAATGATATCAAAGAAGGCACACTTATTTATATTCCAAAATAATATCTAAAAACAAGCATATTTTGAGACAATCGAAATACGCTTGTTTTTTTTAGTTGGATTAATTAAAATGGACTAAATTTTAAGTATTTTCATTTTACTACTTTCGGCAAAAATAAAATCACCATCCAAAGTTAGTAAAAAATCTATATTATTGTATTGTGCGGTAGCTAGGTGGAAAGCATCATTTACAGATAATAAGTTTTCACACATGAAATTTTTAACTAGAGATATACATTCTTCAGAAATATTTAGGTATTTTATATTTATAATTTTTTCAAATTCTGAAATTATTTCCACGGACTTTGTATAATAGATATTTAATAAATTTCTTCTCATAGAATTCTTAGAAATATTATCAAAATACCTTTTATAGGGAATATGAATGAGCCTATCTTCTTTCCTTTGCTTTAATATTTTTGTATCATGGCGACTAAAGCTATTTGTTATAGCCCTAATATTGTCAATAGAGTTATATGGGCTATTATTATTTATTTTAGCTTCAACATCATTAATAAATAATTTATAAAGTATTTGATTTAAAACTTCTGCAGATATGATACTGGTAGTGTAAAATTCGGAGCGTCCTTCAGAAAGCTGTTTTAAACATGATAGACAATCACTATGTTTAATATCATCATCATATATCAAGCTAAGCACGAAAGAGGCATCTAATAATACAGAGTTTTTATTGAAAATTATATTTTTAAAAGGATATAATATTAATTCCATTTTAACCTCATTTAAATCAATTATTCTATAATTAATATATATTCAATAATGGTTAGTAATAGTAGTTTTATAATTAATTACATATTTTATTTTATAGAGTTTTACATACATATGAAGCTATGATGGCAGCTATTATATATCTAATTATTACAATGGTAATGCCCACCTAATTGTTTATATACCATTAATAAACTCTCTTAAATAATAAATATTTAATAGACTAAAAATTCAAGATTATTTTAAGAATAAATTTATGTAAGTTTATGATATAATAAATACGTTAATATAAAATTAAATACATGCACTTTAGGGAGGATATATTTTTGTGAAAAATAAATTTGTTAAATTTAAAAGTAGAAATTCAAATAAATATATAATCTTATTTATCTTTGTAATTTTATTAAACCTAATATTTTTTCTAATATGGTCAAATTATAAAAATTTTAGAGATTCTATAGTTTATAATGAACAACAAAATTTATTAACTATTGCAGAAATGACTGCCGGAAGATTAGAAGCATATATAAATGAACAAAGACTAAATATAGGAATTATAGCAAAAAATTATATATTTCAAGAGAAATTTGATACTTTAATAAAAAGCAAAAGTACTAGTTCTAATACAGATATTATAGAGATATACTATAAAACTCAACAAGAAAGTATTCAATCAGTAGAATTATTAAATAAGTATGGTGTAATTTTAGAAAAAAAATCATTACTAATTGATAATAAAGAGAGCGTAGGTAAAAATATTTCTAATTATACAGAAGTACGAGATATAATAAAAGAACATAAATCTATTGTAGGAAAAATACAATTTGAAAAAGATAATGGACCTACTATATGTTTACTCGAACCTATTTTTTATAATAATGAATTTGAAGGAATTATAAGAAGTAAGATAAGTATAAATACTTTATATAAAAAGTTTGTTCAACCTATAAAAGTTGGAGCTAAGGGATATGCTTCTGTAAAAGATAAAAATGGAATACTTTTAATGCATCCAAAGAAAGAAGACATAGGCAAAAATGTTATAGAGGCAAGAGAATATCAATTTCCTACATATGATTGGTCCGAATTAAACTCAATTGTTGAAGAACAAAAAAAAGGAGGCAAAGGTGTAAATATATATTATTCTATTTGGCCAGGAGATAAAGAATATAATAGGATAAAAAAAATTAGTGCATATTCCCCTGCTTTTATAGGAGATGAGTTTTGGACAGTAACAGTTACAATGGACTATCAAGATGTTGTAAATATTATAAAGAAAAATATATACAATATTCTTTCATTAGCTGGAGCTATTATATTGATTTTTATATTGGTAATACGATATGTTTATAAACTTAAGGAAAATCAAAGTAGACTTGAAGTAGAAGCTAAATATGTAAAAGAAGTTAAATCTCTTAATGAAGAGTTAAAGGAAGATATAGAAGAAAGAAAATTACTTGAAGTTGAACTCATTAGAAATAAAGAAAAATATGAAGTATTATTTAGCAGCGGTAGCGATTGCATTTTTATTTTAAATACAAACGATAAAATTTTTGGTAATTTTCTAGAGATTAATGATAGGGGATGTATTGTGCTTGGATACTCTAAGCAAGAAATATGCAAGATGGAGTATTATGACATAGATATAGGACTGAAAAACGACAAAATTGAAGAAATTAAAAAGGCATTAAATAAAAAAGAAACAATATTATTTGAAACTGTGCTTAAAACAAAAGATGGCAAAGATATACCGGTAGAGATAAGCACACGTCTATTTAATTTTCAAAATGAACAAAAATTAGTATTAATATCTAGAGACATTACAAATAGGAAAATTGAAGAGGCGACTCTAATTAGAAGTGAGGAGAGGTTTAGAAGCATAATAAATCAAGTGGCATCTGAGATTTCTCTTGATGATGAATATAAAGAGTACTTTGAATTAATTAATAAGAATAATACTGTTATAGAAGAAAATGATAATCAAAAATTGATTATTAAATTAGAAAAGATAAACATGAAATTAGAAAAGATGTTTAAAAAAGAAATGGATGAGAATAAAAGAACAGAAGCATTGATGATTTATCAATCAAAATTTGTTGCTATGGGAGAAATGATTGGGAATATTGCACACCAATGGAGACAACCCTTAAGTATATTAGGCCTTATTATAACAAACATAGAAGATATGCATAAATATAATGATTTTGATAGAGAGGTATTAGATAATTTAATAGGTAAATCAAGAAAACTTATTGATAAAATGTCACAAACCATTGATGATTTTAGATACTTTTTTAAACCTAAAATGGACAAAGGAAATTTTTCTATATATGATAGCATAGTTTCAACTATAGAATTAATTGAAGAAAATTTTAAATTTTATAAAATAGAAATTAGTATAGAAAACACAAATAATGTTCAAGCATACGGATATTTAAGTCAATATTCTCAAGTGATTTTCAATATAATTAATAATGCTATTGATGCATTAGCAGAATGTAATACAGGTAACAAAAAAATTGATATAGAAATAAGTAGCGATGGTTTATATAATACAGTTTGTATAAAAGATAATGCTGGAGGTATTGATGAACTTATAGCAAAAGGAATATTTGAACCGTATTTTACTACAAAACATAAGAAACAGGGTACAGGTCTTGGATTATATATAGCAAAAATGATTATTGAAAAGAATTTTAATGGAAATATAAAATTTTATAATACAGCTGAAGGAGCTTGTTTTAATATATCTATTCCAGTAAAGGAGGAATGAGAAAGTTGTTTATTAAACAAGAAGAAAATTTATTGGCTAATTTAAAAGTTCTATATGTAGAAGATGAAGAATCCCATAGAGAACAACTAGGAATATTTTTAAAAAGAAGGGTTGGTAAATTATATTTAGCGGAGAATGGAGAAGATGGATTAAATAAGTTCAAGGAATTTAATCCTGATATTGTTATTACGGATCTTAAGATGCCTGAAATGGATGGAATAGAAATGTCACGAAAAATAAGAGAAATAGACAAAAACTGTGCAATAATTATTACTACAGCTTTTTCTGATGTTGAAACAATATTGCAAGTAGTGAATGTAGGAATAGATAAATATGTTATAAAACCTATAAAACAAGATGAATTGGTGGAAGCAATGGTATATGCAGCTGTTAAAGTGTTTAAGCAAAGACAAAATGAAACTATTATAAATGATAATACTATTTTTAGTAAAACAATGAAGACTGAAGTAGAAGATAAAATTAAAAATCTGTTTGCTAGATTCATTAAAACAAATACGGGGAAAGGCCCTAAAGATATAAATGTATTTATTAAAGGGAATATAATAGAGATTAACGCTGTAGATACTCTTACTTTATTTGAAAAAAAATTACTAGAGAATAATAAAAATTATTCAATCATAAATTATAACAGGCAGGCTTTTTATATGGACAGAAAAGAGGAAGTTGAAGAAATTATAAGAGAAGCTTTAATGTCAGATTTGACATTAAAAGAAGTAATTATTGATTCTAGTAAAAATATAGATAAGATAATAATAAGTATAAAATAATTCTGAAATAGAGATAAAAGACATCCTTTAGAGGATAGAAAAAAATATTTTTATATTGACATAATCTTTTGGACATGTTATTATAAAAATATAGTGTAGGCGAATAAGAAGCTTTAGGTAAATATAATTATATAAGTTATCTTTAGATGAAAAGGATTTCGCTAAGTACAGTATAATTTACAAAATTTAATATTTATGATGACAGTGGTTAAAGATAACTATTTAAGTTAAGCTTTATAAGGTCAGTACAATAAATCGTGAGGTTTATTATGCTGACCTTTTTATTTTGCTTAAATATTTTTCCTAAAATTTGGGACTTAAACCCTTCATTAAAATATAAACTCAGTTAATTAATTTTATAAAACAAAATGTTAGGGGGGATTTAGTTATTTTAAGGGTTTTTAATAATAACGTTTACAAATTATTATGGGGGGTGTGTATAAAATGTCTTTAGCTTTATTAGGATATGGACTTGTACTTACATTTATGATACTTATTATGACTAAACGTCTTAGTGCGTTTAATGCACTTATTGTTGTGCCACTTGCATTTGGACTTTTAGGTGGGTTTGGGCCTAAGTTAGGCGCATTTGCTATGGCCGGTGTAAAAAGCGTAGCACCGACTGCTTCTATGCTACTTTTTGCAATTCTGTTCTTTGGTATTATGATAAATGTTGGATTATTTGATCCTCTTGTTGAGTGGGTTATAAAATTTGTAAAAGGTGATCCACTAAAAGTACTTGTTGGAACCGCAATTCTAGCTGCTGCGGTATCTTTAGATGGAGATGGGTCAACAACTGCAATGATTTGTTGTTCTGCTTTAGTTCCAGTATATAACAGACTTAAAATAAACAAACTTTATTTAGCTTCAATAGTAATAATGCAAAACAGTATATTGAATCTGGTTCCTTGGGGTGGACCAACTGCACGTGTAATGGCAGCTTTAAAACTTGATGGTAATGAGATTTTAAAACCTTTTCTTCCTGGAATGATACTTGCTATACTTTATGTTATAGGTGTAGCATATTATATAGGATTAAAAGAACGTAAGAGATTAGGAATTACACATGTTGATAAAATAGCTAAATCAGAAATGGCAGCTACAGTAACTGCTGAAGAGGAAGAGCTTAAGAGACCAAAATTCATATTTATTAATCTGATTTTAACTGTTTTAGTTGTAGTTACATTAGTTAGTGGAGCAGTTCCACCTGCTATAATATTTGAAGTAGGCACAGCATTTGCGCTTCTTCTTAACTATCCTAGACTAATAGAACAAAGAAAACTTATTGAGATTCATGCACCAAATGCTATACAAGTTGTTCTTATGGTACTTGCAGCTGGTATATTTATGGGTGTATTGACCGAATCAAAAATGGCAGAAGCAATCGCACAAAACTTAATTGGGTTAATTCCTGCATCAGCAGGGTCACATTTTCCAATAATTACTGCTCTAATTAGTTTACCTGGTACATTCTTTTTATCAAATGATGCATTCTATTTCGGTGTGCTTCCGGTGCTTGCAAAAACAGGTGCAGCTTATGGATTCAGTGGTATACAAATAGGTGTTGCTTCCTTAATGGGGCAAGCAGTTCACCTATTAAGCCCACTTGTTGCAGCTATATATTTACTGTTACAATTAACAGGACAAGATATGGGAGAATGGCAAAGATACACTGTTAAATGGTGTGTAGGAATTTTCTTGATTTATGTAGTTACTTTAGTAGGATCAGGGTTTATTCCTTTATAAGAATAGTTAAATATATTTCTAATCAATATAAAAAAAGTTCCCTAGGGAACTTTTTTTATAATATTAATTTCAGTGCTGGATTTATTCTTTATATTTTAACTTGATATCTTACATTGGCTTTTCTGTGCTAATAGATTATGTAATAGAAATACTCGCTTTTCTTTACATTTTAGTTTAGACTTTAAGTAATATCATATTAGACTTTAACTAAGGAAGTGAAATTTAAATGATAGATTATATGGATGAACTTATTAGAAATACAAATTTCGCTAACAATATACCTATAAGAGAAGTTGTATATGAAAGTCTTAGGCGGACTATTATTAGTGGAATAATCCCTGTGGGAGAAAGAATAATAGAAAAAGAGTATGCAGAAAGGTTAAATATAAGTAGGACTCCTGTTAGAGAGGCATTAAGAAGACTTGAAAGAGAAGAATTAGTTGAGCATCTTCCTAGAATAGGGGTTTTAGTGAAAAGAATAACTAAAGAGGATGTCATAGAAATTTATAAGATAAGAATTAATTTAGAAGTTTTAGCAGCAACTAGCGCTATGGAAAATATAACACCAGAAGAAATTATTGAAATCGAAAAGCTACTTGATTTAACTGAGGTAAAAAATAAAGAGGGTAATGTAAAAGAGGTTATAAGACTATCGGGAGAATTTAATTCAAAGATGTATCAAGCTAGTGGAATGAAAAGATTAGCAGTAATGATTAGCAAGTTAAATGAGTATCTTCGAAGGTTTAGAAATATTGCTATTTCTCATAATGCACGAAGAGAAAAAGCATTAATGGAACATAGAAAGATTTTAAAGGCAATAGTAGATAAAAATGAGGGGGAGCTTAAAGAGATAATAAAAAAACATTTAGAAGATTCTATTAAAATTGTTATTACAGAAATGAAAGATTAGGGTGAAACAGTTGATTCTTGCCTGTCTATCATTTCTTCCTCAGCTGTGTTGTAGCTGCATTTTTTATTAGCTATATTTCTCTTTTTTTCTGTCTTTCTTTTGATCTATTCATCTGGATTCACCACTTTGCATGGTTTAAATCCTTTAAGACAATCTTTAAAATCCTTTTGAAGTGGATACATATAGATAGCTTTGGGATGTAATAGCATCTCTTTATTTTTGTCCATTCTGCCACGGCCTTTGGTATGGCCTGGATATGTCCAGTTCGAAGCTTTATAACATGTACCCGCAAATTGAGAAGTATCTACAAAGGTCTCTAATAACACTGGTGAATAACAATATTCTCTGAGCCAATCTTTTTGAATTTGTTTTATGGATAAAGCTAACGCTTTACTTGCTAAATTTTTAATATTAACCCAAGGAAATATTAAAAATCTACTGTTATTCAGTATAAAATGAAGCCTTACATTTTTATCTTCAATACTCCATCCTATCCATTCATCACGTGATTTCAATGCCTACGCCGACGCTGAAAATTGCTCGCTCTGATATACCCAAATATTTTAGCAGCTTTTTATGACTTTCTGAAATTGGACGAGCCAAAGAACGATACTTCTTACCTTCAAAAGTAATCACTTTAACACCTAGTCTGGTGTTGAAAACACCTAATATTGCTACCAAAGATGGTTGCTTCATTTTTATGCCGCCAGGCCCTATTATAATTGCACCTTCTGCCTTCATTTCTCGCCTTACCACATTTTCAGCAACAGATAGTGTATCATCATTGATATAAAAATAAGTACGTCAGTGCCTCTATACGCTCTGGTGTATCTAAATATAATGAATTAACAAAATGGGGTGATTCAACCTCCTTGTATAAAGCTTGTTACTACTAAAAAGGAAAGAATGATTAGAATGCCTTACAAACCAGAAAGCATTTCTAAAACAACAAAAATATTATTTCCAATAATAGTTACTGTAATTGTAGGACTAATAGCACCGACATCTGTAGCGCTAGTTGGATTTTTAATGTTCGGTAATTTAGTTAGAGAATGTGGAATTTTTGCAGTTCTAATACTAATATTTGTAGTTATAAAAGTGTTAATAAAGGTATTTCCAGAGAAATAGTTGTTAAAAAGCTAACTTATTATAAAGTTAGCTTTTTTTATAAATATATATCCCCTTGATTTAGCAATAAAAATTGAGGTATACTTCTTTTAATGCTATTTATTTAGTTAACATAAATTTCATAGAAAGGAGATACATGATGGAGTTTTTAAGAAATGATGAAACTTTAGATGATCTTCAACTAAAGGGTATACAGGTTATTCAAAAGAAAGATGCTTTTAGGTTTGGTGTGGATGCAGTATTACTTGCTAATTTTGCCAAAGTAAGAAAAAATGCCAAAGTAGTTGATTTATGCAGTGGTACGGGTATAATTCCATTCATATTAGCTGGTAAAACCACTGCAAGCAATATAATTGGTGTAGAGATTCAAGAAGAACTTGTTAATATGGCAAATCGCTCCGTAAAGTTTAATAAGTTACAACAAAAAATAAAATTTATATGTGGAGACTTAAAGGATACAGAACTTATTAAAAACATTCCTAAAGTAGATGTTGTTACGGTTAATCCACCTTATAAGCTTCATAATTCAGGCTTAATAAGTTTAAATGATAAAAATGCCATAGCAAGACATGAGATTTGTTGTACATTAGAAGACGTAATTATTGCAAGTAGAATTTTACTTAAAGATAGTGGAAGGTTATATATGGTACATAGACCTGATAGATTAGTTGATATTTTATGCACTATGAGGAAGCATAGGATTGAACCCAAACGTATAAGAATGGTGCATCCTAGCGTGAATAAGGCGCCAAATATTGTACTTATCGAGGGACAAAGAGATGGAGGAGCATTTTTAAAATGGGAAACGCCTCTTTATGTACACCGGGAAGACGGTGGGTATACTCAGGAAATTGTTGATATGTACAATGCAGATAGAAATTAATACTATTTACATTCAAAATAAATAAAATATCAAAGTAAAGGGTGATAAGAATGGTAGGGAAATTATATTTAGTTCCAACTCCTATAGGGAATTTAAAGGATATTACACTGAGGGCACTAGAAGTGCTACAAAATGTAGATATAATAGCGGCAGAAGATACAAGACAAAGCTTAAAACTATTAAATCATTTTAATATTAAAAAAACACTTATTAGTTATCATCAGCATAATGAGCAAGGAAAAAGTGAAAATTTAATTGATCAGATAAAAGAAGGTAAAAATATAGCTATAATTAGTGACGCAGGTACACCAGGAATATCAGACCCTGGAAGTGTCATAGTTTTAAAGTGCATAGAGCAGAATATAAAATTTGAGGTGTTACCTGGAGCTACAGCAATTACTACTGCCCTTGTATATTCAGGGCTTGATACTACAAAATTTATATTTAGAGGATTTTTACCTAGAGAGAATAAAGAAAGAAAGCCCATAATTGATGATTTATTAAATAGGAGTGAAACTTTAATATTCTACGAGGCCCCTCATAGACTTTTAAGTACATTAGAATTCTTATATGAAAATATTGGTAACCGAAAAATATCAATGTGTAGAGAGCTTACAAAACTATATGAAGAAATAATTAGGCTGACTTTAGAAGAGGCTATAGAATATTATAAAGAGAAAGCTCCAAGAGGAGAGTATGTATTAGTAATTGAAGGTAAGAGTAAGGAAGATATAGATAAAGAGGAAAAAGCAAAATGGGATACATTAACTATTGAAGAACATATAGAAAAATATATGATTGAAGGAATAAGTAAAAAAGATGCCATGAAAAAAGTTGCAAAGGATAGAAGTATGGCTAAATCTGAAATATACAAACATTCACTTAATATTTAGCGACATTTCAGCATCATAGGTGACAAATCAATCTATAAATATGGGTAAAAGAGTATGTTTTAACAATTATTGTAAAAACATATGTTTAAATTTAAGGATATGTTATAAAATTTACATTTTAATCTATGTTTTTCATTGAGGTTGACATAAAGTAGTGCTATAATAAAATTGTTGATTTAAAAAGTCTTAAAATATATGAATACATATTTACATTTAGGGGGAATTACAATGCGTAAAAGGATGATATCATTGATAGTAACGCTTGGACTTGTTACTACAATAAGTATGCCTATATTTGCAGATCCATTATCAGACAAGCTTAGAAACCAAAAGAACCAACTTGAAGAGCAAAATAACGCGTATAAGAAAGCACAAAGTAACGTTGAGGGTATACAAATTTCTATTGAAAAAATGGATTCAGACATAGAAAAAATTTATGCACAAGTAGATATAGCAAAAGTTAAAATAGAAAAAACTTCACAGCAAATAGAAAAAACAGCAAAAGATATACAAGTTGCACAAGCCAGTATTAAAGAAGAGGAAGACTTATTTAATAAGAGAATGAGAAGCATGTATATGAATGGTGTGGATAGCTATTTAGAAGTTATATTGGATTCAGAGGGAGTAGAAGATCTTATTTCAAGGGTTGAGAACATTAAAAAAATTGTGGAATATGATAATAAAATTATCGCAGAATTAACAGCTAAAAAGGTTGTAATTGAAGATCAAAAGGTGACACTTGAAAATGAAAAGAGTAAGCTAGTACTTTTGAAAACTGATAATGAAAACGAGATAGACAAGCTTCAAGTAAAGAAGGATGAACAAAGTAAATTAATTTTAGAAGCTAGAAAGCAAGAACAAACATATTCTGGCAAGATTAGTGAAGCACAGGCTACTGTAAGTGCTACTATGAAGCAAATACAACAAATAAGAGATAGTGCACCTAAGTATAATCCATCTAGAGGTTCATCATCACTTAGTTCTAGTTCGGTAGTTGCTTATGCAAGTAATTTTTTAGGAACACCATATGTTTGGGGTGCCTCAGGTCCTCAATATTTTGATTGTTCTGGTTTTATGCAATATGTATATGCTCATTTTGGTGTTTCATTAAGTAGAACTACATATACACAGATAAATGAAGGATCATATGTACCTAGAGAAAGTTTAGAAGCAGGAGATTTAGTTTTCTTTGGCACAGGGTCCGATCCACATCATGTAGGAATGTATGTAGGTAATAACTCATATATTCACGCGCCTCGTACTGGAGATGTAATTAAAATATCAGCATTAACGAGAAGCGATTATCTAACTGCAAGAAGAGTTAAATAATTTTTAGTGGTTAGTTATACATATTATTATTAAAAATGTAAATAAAAAGGAATCCTATAAGTTATAGGATTCCTTTTTATTTAGTTATAAATTTAGTTTTCTTGTTTAAGCTGTTCTAGACAAGGTTTGCAGATATTTTTACCTCTGTAATTAACTACATCTCTGGCGTCGCCACAGAAAATACAAGCTGGTTGATATTTCTTTAGAATGATTAGCTCGCCATCAACATAAATTTCTAAAGCATCCTTTTCAGCAATATCTAGAGTTCTTCTAAGTTCTATTGGGATAACAATTCTTCCAAGTTCATCTACTCTTCTTACTACACCTGTTGATTTCATAATAATTCCTCCTTAGGATAACAATTTCCGACATATTAACATTTAAATATTAATAAATATGACGTATCAAGTCAAATTTAACTTGATTAATTTAGTTAATATTACAAAATTAATATTTACTTCCATCTAAAGTTAATATACTACCATATAATACAAAAGTCAATATATTTTTTAAAAAAAATACAAATTTTTACTATGCTTGTAAGGCCTTTAAAATCAATAGATAAATCTACAAAAAGCTTGTAAAATCAATAAATTCAATGGAAAAACAGTTTTTATTATATGATTATTTATAAAAATAAAATAGTAATTTAATGGATATATATATTAATGTTTGTCGAAGGGTTGTACTACTAATTGTGTATATTACAATAAATAGATTTTAAATGTTAAATAAAATATAAATCATCAAAAAAATTGATTATTTTAATATAAAAAAAAGTAACTACGAATAAAAAAATAAAAATAAACAAGAAAATCAATTTTTAATATCATTTTGTAAAAAAAAAGAAAATTTATTGCAAATTTAATATTTGATAAATGGGATTGTTTTACATTTATTCGAGACATATTAAATTAAGAAATATTTGCTAATTTTAATGTATTCATATTAATAAAGTGCTATAGTTATGAGGTAAAGATTTTTGAAACGGAGGACAGGATAATATTAGAATTTTTATTGATACTTGAAATGTAAACGAAATCAAAAAGGCAGAAAAAGATAAAAATTGAAAGAATTAAATAATATCGTATTGTTTATTCCACATAAAGATTAACAAATTATACACAGTCCATAATGGACATTGTGGATAAAAAGCATGTCAAAATTACATTTAATATATAGGAGCCTTTAAGTAGTGCTTTTGAATATAAATTAAGTTATCCACAACTTCTGTTGATTAAATGTTGAAAACTGTGGACAACTTTATTATAATGCTTAGAATTCGGCTATTTGCAATATTAATTATGAGTTAAATCAACTTTTAGTAAAATCACTATTTTTTAATTCTAAGTTTAAATTTAAGTTCGTAAGGGCAGCTATTTCATTATTTAATTCATTATCAAAATTTAATTCTGTCAAAGCAGATATAAAGCATTCTTTTTTTTGTATACATTCTTCAATATTTGAAATACATGTAGAATTATTTCCTATTGAGATATTACCAATCATTTCATTTATCTTTATAGCTTCAGCCGCATTGTATCTTGCAAATGCTAAATTCCTATATATTTTTGTATCGTATATATTTTGCTGCAGTTCTCTTAGTTGTAATTTTAAAGCTTCACCTTTGGAACTTGCATTTTCATAGCTTGCGCTCAATGACTCAAAATATCTATCATTATCTAATTTCTTTTCAAGAACTTTCTTAGCCAGTGTTTCATTACCTTTATTTAAAGCAAGTTTAATAGTTTGGATATATTCATCAGATTCTTTAGATAAGCTTTGTAGTCTTCTCTCAATTTCATGTATATTACATAAAATTTTAGCAGATGAGAACCTAGCTTCATTTAAGACACATTCCATATCCCTAATTTTTTGATCTAATAGTTCTAAGGGGTTCTCGAATTCATCTAAAGTACTGTTAATTATAGATTTTATAAGATAGGATAGTCTATTAAATATTGTCATAGCAACCTCCTCTCTTTAATTATAGGTTATATAAAGGATAAAAAAAGTTCAATAAAATTATAACTTATACATAAAAATCTCGTTAATATTATTATGGCGTTATCTTACTTTATATATACTAAAATTTATAATCATTTTTATATGGTAATATAAATAATTTACATTGAGATAATTAAAAAAATGCATAAAATAATAGCATATGGAAAATAACTTGTAATAGGGTTTAATTTAACTTATAATATAATTATATTTTTATTTGGAAGAGTAGAAATATGTACATAGGATATTAATTTTTGGAAGGTGATGAAAGTTGGATAAAGCCAAATTTACCCTAGAAAATATAAATGTATTAGCAAAATCAATATCAGAAAATAGTATAATTCCCTATGAGGAACTACCTAAATATGACTTATTTCTATCTCAAGTTATTGATTATCTAAATGATAAATTTGAGGCTGACAATTACACTAATAATATAGTTCAGAATTATATAAAAAGTGAAGTTATATCAAAACCAGAAGACAGTAAAAAAAGGGGCTATACAAAATTACATCTTGCGCAGTTAGTATTGCTTAGCCACATGAGACCTGTACTTACAGCAGAAGAAATTAAAAAAGTTTTTAGATTAGCTTTTAATGAAATTAATGATAGAGATGATGATATTATTTCATTCGAAAATGCTTATAAATTCTTTTCTAATATGCAAAAGGAAAGTTTTGATGATATTTCAGATAAACAGTTTTATGATAAAGAAAAATTAGATAAAATAATTGATTCATTGGATTTAAAAGAAAGTGACGAGGAAAGAATATCAGTTTTTTTGGTTGTAATGAGCTTAGTATCTCAAGCTAGTGCCATAAAAAAATTAGTTCAAAAGATTGTAGAAAATTATGAAACTTAAGAAGTAAAATAATCTATAAAAAATAAAAGACCTTAAAAATATAGGTCTTTTATTTTTTAAGTTTTATTATCTACAAGAACTATTGGAAGTATCCGCTGTTAATATTTTAAAGGATTCTCCAAATATGCTTTTAGTGTACATGATTTTTGTATCTTCAAAAACAAATGAAGATTCATTATCTACTATAAAGTTTATTCCATTTACTATTTCTAAAATGTCATCTTCTTGCTGCTCGTCCAGAACAACACCCAATATTGGGCCTCCTCAACCAAAGCCTTTTATAAGCAATCTAACTGAAGATTTACCTTTTTGCAAAAGCTGTTTCTTTAAAGCATTTTTAGTGACTTCATCAAAATTAATATTCATAGGACAACCTCCTTGTACCCGCCAGGGGTATATATTAGTATTATTATATGTGTTAATTATTATTATGTCAAATAAAATACAAAAATATAAAATATAATTTATGAAATTTATTCACTAAATGCATATATTTATACAGTTAAACAACAAGTTTGTTTTATATTTGATAAGGTAATGAAGAATTTTAATGTGAATATAAAGAATTTTAATAAATCAGTGAAAAATGGGCAGAATACTTATGCAAATATTATGAAATTGCAATGGTTGACAAGGGTTATATAAGAGGATAGTATAAATAATATAAAATTATTGTAAAATTAAAAATATTTTGGGGGTTTAGTAATGAAAATAGTATTAGCATTAGGCGGAAATGCACTTCAATCAGATCCTAAAGACAAAAGTCCGGGGGCACAACTTAAGACCTGCAAAGAAACAGCTAAATCAATAGTAGATCTTATAGAAGAAGGACATAGAATATCAATAGTACATGGTAATGGGCCTCAAGTAGGTCAAATTGTTGCAGCAATAGAAGCCGCCCGAAAATTTGATGCGGAAAATGTATTATTCCCCTTTGATGTATGTGGAGCATTTTCACAAGGATATATAGGATATCATCTTCAAAATGCTATAGGTCAAGAATTAAGAAATAGAAGTATAGATAAGACTGTGGGAACTATAGTAACTCAAGTAGTAGTTGATAAAGATGATGAAGGTTTTCAAAATCCAACTAAACCAATAGGTTCTTTTTATACTGCAAGGGAAGCTGAGAAGTTAGAAGAGCAGCATGGTTATATAATGAAAGAAGATGCTGGTCGTGGATATAGAAGAGTAGTTGCATCTCCAAAACCTATTGATATAATTGAAAAGGATATAATAAAAGAATTAGTAGATATGGGAAATGTGGTTATATCTTGTGGTGGAGGAGGTATACCTGTTATTCGTGAAGACGGTATGGTTAAGGGCGTTGCAGCAGTAATAGATAAAGATTTCGCTGCTGAAAAACTTGCAGAAATATTAGATGCAGATGTGCTTTTAATATTAACAGGAGTAGATAGAGTTTGTGTGAATTATAATAAACCTGATGAAAAGGAACTTGTACAAATTACTATAGATGAGCTTAATAAATATATTGCACAAGGCCAATTTGCTCCAGGTAGTATGCTACCTAAAGTGGAGGCTTGTAAAAAATTTGTAATGAACAATAAAGACAAAATTGCTATTATAGCATCATTGTCAAAAGCCAAAGAGGCATTAAAAGGGTTATCTGGCACAAAAATTGTATATTAGTTAATTCGAATAGGAGGGTAAAAAAATATGGATAAGAGAAAAATCAACATTTATTCAGAAATAGGCAATTTAAAGACTGTTCTTATACATAGACCTGGAGAAGAAATTGAAAATCTTATACCAGAATATCTAGAAAGACTTTTATTTGACGATATTCCATTTTTGAAAGTTGCTAGGCAAGAACATGATAATTTTGCTAAGATATTGCAAGATAATGGTGTAGAAACCTTGTACCTTGAAAATTTGGCTGTAGAAGCAGTAAAAGATCCAAATATTAAGGAATTATTTTTAGATGAAGTTATAGAGGAATGTGGTATAAACGAAACCAAAATCATAACACCTTTAAAGAATTATTTGTATTCATTGTCAGAGAAGGAAATGATAGATAAGGTGATGTCAGGAATAAGGAAACAAGAAATTGAGATAAAAGAGCAATATGATGAGTATCCATTTATAATGGATCCTATGCCTAATTTATATTTTACAAGAGATCCTTTTGCATGTATTGGCAATGGAATAAGTTTAAATTCTATGAAAACTAAAACTAGAAGGCGGGAAACAGTTTTTGCAAAATATATTTTTAAGTATCACCCTGAGCTAAAAGATTCAGAAATTCCATTGTGGTATGATAGAAATGAGGTATATAATATAGAAGGTGGCGATGAATTAATTTTATCCAAAGAAGTTATTGCCATTGGACATAGTGAAAGAACTGATAAAGAAGCAGTTATAAATATGGCTAAGAATATATTTCAAAAGGGTGAAAGCTTTAAGACAATTTTAATTTTTAATATTCCTAAAACTAGAGCATTCATGCATCTAGATACTGTATTTACAATGATTGACTATGATAAATTCACTGTTCATCCAGGAATAGAAGGTACACTAAAGGTCACTGCAATAACTTATGATCATAAGAATAAAGAATTAATAATGAAAGAGGAACAAGGTAGTTTGGAAAAGATACTTTCTAATCATTTAAATAAAGATATTACTTTGATACGCTGTGGTGGCGGAGATAAGGTTATATCAGGAAGAGAACAATGGAATGATGGATCAAATACACTAGCTATATCTCCTGGCACCGTAATAACTTATGAGAGAAATTACGTTACTAACGAGATTTTAGATAAAAACAACATAAAGGTGCTCCAAATGCCTTCTGGTGAATTATCAAGAGGTAGAGGCGGCCCTAGATGTATGTCTATGCCATTCTATAGGGAAGATTTAATATAATGGTAAAAGAATTCGAGTAAAGACAAGAGAGGGGAATTTAATATGTTTAACTTAAGGAACAGAAACTTTTTAACACTTATGGATTTTTCACCAAAAGAGATTAATTATTTTCTTGATTTAGCTAGAGATTTAAAAAGAGCTAAATATGCAGGCACAGAGCAGCAAACATTAAAAGGAAAAAATATTGCGTTAATATTTGAAAAGAGTTCCACAAGAACAAGGTGTGCTTTTGAAGTAGGAGCACTAGACCAAGGAGCACATGTAACTTATCTTGGACCTACAGGAACTCAGATTGGTAAAAAGGAATCTGTAGCAGATACAGCGAGAGTTCTTGGAAGAATGTATGATGGAATAGAATATAGAGGATATGGCCAAGAAGTAGTTGAAGAACTAGCAAAATATGCAGGAGTGCCAGTATGGAATGGGTTAACTACTGAAGACCACCCTACTCAAATTCTTGCTGACTTTTTAACGGTGCAAGAACATTTTTCAAAACCATTAAATGAAATCAAATTTGTTTATGCTGGTGATGGTAGAAATAATATGGCAAATGCTCTTATGATAGGAGCTGCTAAGATGGGCATGGACTTTAGAATAGTTGCTCCAAATTCATTATTTCCTGAAGAGTCACTAGTTAACAAATGTAGAGAAGTAGCTGTGGACACTGGTGCAAAAATTACTATTACGAGTGACGTAGCGCAGGGAGTAAAAGATGCAGATGTTATATACACTGACGTTTGGGTATCTATGGGAGAACCAGACGAAGTCTGGGAACAAAGGATTAGTGTATTAAAGCCATATCAAGTTAATAAAGAAATGATGGAACTTACCAATAATAAAGATACTAAATTTATGCACTGTCTACCAGCATATCATGATTTAAAAACTGGGGTTGGTAGAGAAGTATTTGAGAAATTTGGAATGAATGGTGTTGAAGTTACAGATGAGGTATTTGAAAGCTCAGCTTCAATAGTATTTGATGAAGCTGAAAATAGAATGCATACTATAAAAGCAGTTATGGTGGCAACATTAGGAAATTAATATGGCTTTTATCTAGGTGATAATTTAATTACAAGATATAATTCTTATAAAAACTTTCAGATTTATTCTGAAAGTTTTTTGCTATAAAATTCCATGTTTTTTTGTACATAAGGCTTATAATAAAATAAATAAGGGATTTAATCAAAGTTATCAAAATTTTAAGCATAAATATTGAAATACCATAATATTTATTAATTTATAGTTAATAAATATAAAAGGGGTAGATATATATGCTAAATAAGATACCATTAATAATTTATGATCTTTTCGGAGATAAAGTAGAAGTTATGAATTATACGAAAGTTTATTTCCAAAATAAAAATGAAGAGGGCTATGTACTTCATGTAGAGCAACATGATAGAATTACATCAATAAGTGAGTTTGATTTAGAGAAAAGAGAAGATAAGTATTATTGTACTAGGAAGTTATTTAGTTAATTAAATTTTAAATATAGTTTTCAATGAAGTAAATAATAAAATCATACAGGCTTTATAAATCATAAAACTTGTGTGATTTTTTGTATTTATAGCTATATAATATATTTGTAGTATAATAAAATAATGATGACTATATTTTGCTTACAAAAAAATATTATCTATAAATATAGGTGTCCATAAATTTCTATTGAAGTTAACAGTTTATACACTGTTAAAATCATTAGAAATGGTTTATAATTTTATAACATTAGCATTTCACGATTAAGGCTATATTATAAGTAACAGCATAATTACAATAACTGATACAGGGGGTAAAATATGCTAAGCCAGCAAGAAAAGATAATGGTTTTAGAAAATTTTCAACAAGAAAATCAACCTATAGAAATAATAAATGAACTAAACAATGGAGAATCTGGTGCAGCAGTATATACTGTGGAATTTAGTGAATCTCGTAAACTAGGAGTTTTAAAGATTCAAGAAATGAATGAAAGCGGATTACATAATAAAGCCTTTTTACAGTCAAGAGAGAATTCCATTGAAGGATATATACCTAAAATTATTGATGAAGTGGAAATTAAGTGTCAAAATAATTTAAAAAGATTCGGAGTGCTATACGAACTGGGTGGGGATAACGTACTAGGAATTAAAACCCTAAAATATTCATTGGAAAATGAGTTAGCAATAGTTAAGCAAACTTCAGAACAAGTAGCTAAATTTTTATATACTTGGAATAAGCCACATACGTCAGAAATTAAGTCTCCTATTGATATAATGAAAACCTCTTTAGGTTATAGATTTATGGATGAAAAACAAATAAAGGCATTTGAAACATTAATGATTGATGAAGATAAAAAATGGTTAGTTATTGATGGAGTTGATAAATTCTTTCCTAATCCATATAAATTCTTTACAGATGCAGAGATTTGGGATGGTAAGGAGATAAAATATTTACATTCCTGTATACATGGTGATTTTCATGGAGGAAATATAATTGTTTCGGTAAAAAAACCTTCTATTATTGATTTTGGAAGTTACCAAACTCATAGTAATATTTTTTATGATACAAGGTATTTAGAATTACATTCATTAATGGACTATTTAAAATTTGATAGTAATAAACAAAGAAAATTTTGGATTAGTTTATGTGAAGAATTAACTAAAAATGTAAAGTACGTTGATATACCTGATGGAGATGGGGCCAGTATACTTAGAGATATAATACCTGAATTAAGACATGGCATAGATTATTTGCTTTCGGATTCTAGAAATAAACTATATGAGCCATCTTTTTATTTAGCTGGAGTTTCTGCAGGATTAAATTTCATTCGTAAAACAAAGGATGAAAATAAAAGACTGGCAGCAATGATATATACAATGTATAATCTAAGAGCTGTTTTAAAGCATGAACTTATAGATCTATATAATCCTAGCCTATCCTCCTGCGCAAGTTTTCAATGGTTTTTAGATGAAACCTCAATAAGTGAGTATTTAGATAAGGAATCAATATATAAGATTGATCAAAAGGCATACCATATCTCAGGTATAATAAAAAATAAATCTATAGAGCTTACGGTGGAGCCTATTATAAACTTAAATACAGGCAAGGTTAAGTCATTAGAAATATTAGTTAGAGACTCAAGATTAGAATTTTTCCCAGATGAAATGTTTGAAAAAGCTAGGCTTACTGGGGACTTAGAAAAGCTTACATTGCTTGCTTGCGATAAATTGTGCAATTATATAGATAAACTGAGGCCGTTTGTTGAAGAAGGGCTATTTTTTAAACTTCAATCAGATACAACAAGGCATACTATTAAAAAAGTTATAAATAAATTGCAGGGTACAAATTTAGTTTTAGAAATTACTCAACGTATACCAAGAAGCGCGTTTTGGAGGAATTTTGCTTCAGAACTAAAATTTAAGCTAGCAATGGAGAATTATGGAGAAGGAAACTCTAATATGGTGGAGCTAATAAAGATGAAGCCACATTTTATAAAAATTTCTCAGCAAATTGTTAGAGATGTCCATAAAGATGAAATAAAAGCATTAATGGTAGAGCACATGGTTAAAATGGCTATAAAAACAAATATGAGAATTATAGCTGAGGGAATACGAACTCTAGAGGAAAAGAAAAAGCTAATGGAGCTAGGAGTTGAATATGGTCAAGGTACATATTTTTCTTCTGCTATGCTTATTGATTATGCAGATTTTGAGATTTGGAAAAAAGGATTTTAGGATTTTAAGTTATGGTTTAAGGACATTTCTTTTATAAGAAATGTCCTTAGTTTTTATATTTTAGGGGAAAGTATAAAATTTTATTTTAAAAGGCATATGGCATTAGAAGAAATTCCCTCGCAGCGGCCAGTAAACCCGAGACCTTCCTCTGTAGTAGCTTTAATATTAATTTTTTCTATAGGTAATTGTAGTGCCGATGCAATATTCTTAACCATATAGGGGATGTGCGGCGCCATTTTAGGGCTCTGTGCAATTATTGTTGCATCAATATTTTCAATTATATAATCCTTATCTTTTACTAAACTGCCTACATGTTTAAGAAGGACAATACTAGAAACACCTTTATATTTAGCATCAGTATCAGGAAAATGCTTCCCAATGTCACCAAGAGCTGCAGCACCTAAAAGAGCATCCATAATAGCATGAATAAGAACATCTGCATCTGAATGACCTAGTAATCCGGTTTCGTGAGGTATGTTTACTCCGCCAAGTATTAAACTTCTATCTTTAACTAATTTATGAACATCGTATCCCATTCCAATTCTCAAGTGAATTACCTCTTTTCAATTTAATTTATAAGATATTTTAAATAGACCAGGCATCTTTGATTTATTAATTATTTTCATGTGCCTAATATAGCATTTTCTAAGGAGGTAATCAAGAAATTTTATTAAGGCCCATAAGAATTGCTACTTGCAAACTCATAGCAAAAGGGATAATTGTGAGAAAATAGGCGAAAAGTTATCAACATGTTATCAACAAAACTGTGGATAATGTGCATAACTTATAAAATAAACTTTGAAATACTTTCTTTAAAATGAAAAAAAATACAATAATTTTTAAAGAATATCTGTAATTAATACTAATAATCAGTTCATAACATCAATTCCACAAGTTATGCACAGAGAAATTGTGGATAATGTGCATAACTCCTGAATAGTATATAATAAATTTTAAAAAGGCTACATAATTTTTTGAATTTGTGTGCTAGTAAATTTTAATGTGCATAATCTGTTAGTCTAAATAAAAAACAACAAAAAAATCAAATTAACAACAAATTAATAAAAATAATAGAAATATAATAGAAATTAAATAAAATAATTATTGTTAGCTAAGATTAACAAGTTATCCACAACGCAGCTGTGGATAATGTTGATAACTCTATATAAATCAAAAAGCATACAATTTTGTGCGCTTTTCTAATATAGTAGATATTATTTCGAGGCATTTTCAGTTTTAATAGAGTCAGAAATTAAATCATTAATACCTACTAGTTCATTTTGCGATAGATATCTCCATTTACCAATAGGTAGTTTATCTATAGAAACGTTCATAATTCTAAGCCTCTCCAGTCTTACCACTGCGTAGCCTAAACACTCACACATTCTTCGTATTTGGCGGTTAAGCCCTTCTGTTAAAATTATTCTAAAAACATATGTACTTTCTTTTTTTACAAAACACTTTTTAGTCACAGTTTCAAGAATAGCTATGCCATTTGCCATGTTTTTTATAAAATCATGGGATATAGGTTTATCCACTGTGACAATATACTCTTTTTCATGGTTATTACCTGAACGTAAAATCTTATTTACAATATCGCCATCGTTTGTTAGGAATATAAGACCTTGAGAAGGTTTATCAAGACGACCTATGGGGAAAATTCTTACTGGAAAATTTATAAAGTCTATAATATTACCTTTGATTTTATGCTCTGTAGTGCAGGTTATTCCAACAGGTTTATTAAAAGCTAAATAAACCAATTTTTCTTTACTTTTTAATGGCTTACCATTTATTTCAATATAATCTGTTGCAGATACTTGAGTTCCCTTTTCGGGGATTTTACTATTTACTTTGACCTTTCCTTCATCAATCATTTTATCTGCGGCGCGCCTAGAGCAAAAACCCGTCTCACTTATAAATTTATTTAATCTAGTTTTTAAATCACTATTTTCATTGTGCTGAATAATGTTTTTTTCTTTATCATTATGTATGGTTTTCATTTCACACCGTCCTTTGGAATTATAAAGTAAAATTAATTTGAATAATTCATATTATATGGTAAACTAATTATAATATATGGTAAAATAGCCATACGAATATAAACAATGGCATAATATTGGACAAACTATTCCACAGAAAAAGTAATATTTAACTTAATTATATTAAATAATCATCCAAACATAAAGGAAAATGCCAAATTAATTAATTATATTTTAAATTGAAGTGTTTAATTAAGCCACTTTAGTGGATTTTTAATAATAAGTACGAGGGGGAAGAAAAATTGAGGAATAAAATTTTTTTAAACAAGGTAGATTTATTCATAATAATAATGTGTGGTTTATTTCTATTTATACCAAACACTGTTAAAGCGGCCACCACTGTTACTCAAATGGAGCACACGCAAAATGTAAAAGCTGATAAGGTATGGAAGATTAAACTTAATCAAGGGATTAAAGAGGACAAGCTTTATGAAAGTGTTAAGGTTTATAGTCCCATTGGGGAATTAGTAGTGACAAAGATATCCTATGACTCTACAACTAATACCATAAAAATAGAACCGCCAGTGGCAGGATATAAAAGCGGACAAACTTATTCTATACAAATCAATAAAAATCTAAGAGATTTAGATGATAATCCACTTATTATTCCAGTAATTAAGAATTTTACTATAGAAGTAACAAATTATGTACCGTTAACAAATAATGGAAATAAAAAATATAATTATAAACAGTATAATAACACCTTAGGTGAAATCGTAGATATGCAAAGTAAGGTCGGACCTCTTAATGATATGATATATTCCTTAAATCCTAGTAAAATAGATATTTATGAATATTTGAATCCTAAAAATTTTGAAAACCATGACTATGCTGTATATCAGTACTTAATATTAAATTATATTGAAGGAATTACAGCAGAAGATCTAAATGTGGAATTAAAAGGGATATTAGCGGGGCAAGGTGAAACTTTTTTAGAGTTTTCTAAAAAGTATGATATAAATCCAGCATATGTAGTTGCTCATGCTATACTAGAAACCGGAAATGGGACATCAGAATTAGCTAATGGTATAGAGGTTAGTGAAGTTGATGGAGTCCAAGTTGAAACTAAAATGACATATAATATGTTCGGTATAGGCGCATTGGATATTAATGCTAATAAATTAGGATCGGAAAGAGCATATAAAGAGAAGTGGTTTACGCCAGAGGCTGCTATAGAAGGTGGAATTCAGTTTATTTCTGAAAAATATATAAATAATATTACTTATAAACAAAATACACTTTATAAAATGAGGTGGAACTCAGATTTACCAATAACTGCAACTTCTCGCCACCAATATGCATCAGATATAGGTTGGGCATATAAGCAAAGTTATAGAATAAAAGAAATTCTAGATAAATACAAGAATGCACAATTAGTGTTTGAAATTCCTCAATATAAATAGAACTAAGGGTATCCTGCAAAGGATACCCTTAGTCAATTTTAACTTGTCCATTATTATTTACTAATACCTTGAAATTATGAGCATCAGCATATTTTATAAACTCAGTTAAGTCAATGATCGTATTATTCTTATTTTCAGAAATAAATATAGAAATTTTGAAACCATCATCTGCATGCGCTTTAGTTAGGTATTTTTGCTTAATGGATTCATCTAAAACTAAATGTAGGGCTTCCTCCAAGGGCTTATGTTCTAAAGATAGAAGTTGCTTGATTTTATAGCCTCCAGAGCTAATGCCTTCAACTTTTTTTATTTTATTTGAACCGTTTACCTCCATCTTTATAGAACAATTCATGTCTACTATAACGGAAAAATTATATTTATTATCTAAATATAATTTTCTAATTGAAAATAAAAGTAATAGCAGACAAGCAAATACTAAAAAATATTTCCAAATAGCAATACTTTGGAATTCTTCACCTGCATATAGTTCACCTATTTTAGGTTCAGCCGTGTGCTTTTCAAGGGTAGCAAATTCATTGTTTGCGGTTATGATATACACTTTGTTTTTTTCAACATTGATTATTTTACCAGCTTTACGCATAAGGGCACCTCCTTCATATGATAATATTTAGTATACTGAACATTTATAATGCTTGACATAAGGTGAAAAAATTGGTACTTTCATTGTAGTAAAGGATTAAATTGATTAATAACATCGAAGATTAATAGCATCGAAGATGATTAATAGCATCGAAGATGATTAATAGCATCGAAGATGATTAATAATAAATAGAGGTATGGTATATTATGACAGAACTATTATCAAATAAAGGTTACCTATTTATAGGCATCATAATTATAGCAAATATTATAGCTTTTAGCGTAACAATTAAAATATTAATGATTAAAAAGTCTAGGGAACTTGATAAAAAAATTAATGCTACTATTAATATATTTAAATCTACAAGGGATATCAATGATATTTTCAATTCATTATTGAAAAATTTATATGAGATATTACCTTGTGATGCAGCTATAAGTATATTTAAAAATAATAATAAATTTGAACTTATGGCTTGTGATGGATATGGAGAGAAAACAAACTTAAGTAGGTATTTACAGGAAACTAAGTGTATTGAAATAATAAAAAAAGCTATAGAATATGATAAGCCCTATTATATTAAAGATTTAAACAAATTAGAATATACAAATTATAACACTGAGTTTCAATTAGTATTATATCACATGAGATGCTTACTTATAATTCCAATTATCTATAAAAAAAATAATTATGGATTATTTATAATGTTAAATCATAAAAAATCAGCATACAATGTAGCGGCAATAGCTAATGCCTGTTCCTTTGTTAGTCAAGCGGCTGTAGCTATAGAAAATGCTACGCTTTTTCAAAAACTAAAAGATATGGATAAGATGAAAACAGATTTTTTATCTACTGTTTCTCATGAACTTCGAACTCCCTTAACTTCAATTATTGGTTTTGCAGAAATGGTTAAGCGAAAATTTGAAGGATCTATAGTGAAAGAACTAGATCTTGAAAGTGAAAAAAATAAAAGTGCAGTTGTTAAGATAAGGAGAAATATAAATATAATTTTATCAGAAGGTGAGAGATTATCCAGCCTTATAAATGATTTACTAGATATATCAAGAATGGAAGCAGGAAAAGTTAGCTTAAATATGAGAGAAATTGATATAGAAGAAATTATAACTCAAGTAATAACCTTGACTAATCCAATTATTAGAAATAAATCGGTTCAAGTTATACTCAACATAAGAGAATCACTCCCTAAAATTATGGCAGATAAAGATAAATTAGTGCAGGTAATAATTAATCTTATTTCTAATGCTATAAAATTCACACAGCAAGGGTGCATAGTTTGCACAGCTAGAGTAGTAGAAGGGAATGTAATAGTAAGTATTACTGACACTGGAGTTGGGATTAGGGAGGAAGATAAAAAATATATATTTGATAAATTCAACCAAGTTGGTGATACCCTTACAAATAAACCTAAAGGAACAGGACTTGGATTAGCTATATGTAAGTATATTATTGAAGAACATGGTGGAGAAATATGGGTTGAAAGTGAAATAGAAAAAGGAAGTGATTTTTCATTTAGTATACCTATTTCAAGGGAAAATAAATTTTAATCATTAAATTAGTTATGGGGAAAAAACCATTATTACATTTTAAAAAATAAATAAAGTATTATAGACAATTAAATAAAAAATCCCACAAACAATTAAAAAGTTTGTGGGATTTTCTATTTATAGTATAGGAGAAAGTAATCTCGATACAGACTCTTTGAATTTAACTATAACACTTCTATTCATATATTTTTGTAGAGTTAGCTCATCACAAAATACTAAATCATCATTAAAAAAACCATCTAATTTGGAAGTTATATCTTTATCATATATAAAAGCATTAATTTCAAAGTTCAAAGTAAAGCTTCTAATATCTAAATTAGCAGTACCTACAGAGCTTATAGATCCATCAATGGAAATGAATTTGCTATGGAGAAAGCCCTTAGTGTAGGTATAACATTTTACGCCAGACTCTAATAGCTCTCCCATGTATGAAGTAGAAGCCCAATACACAAAAGGATGATCTGGTTTACTAGGGATAATTATACGCACATCTACTCCGGATAAGGATGCTATTCTTAAGGCCTCTAATATACTGTCATCTGGAATAAAATAAGGAGTTTCTATATAAATATTGTTTTCTGCTTTACTAATCATTTTCAAATACCCATTTTTTATAGAATTAAATTTGGAATCAGGTCCACTTGATACCATTTGAAGACCTGTTTTCCCAAGGTGAGTTCTGTGAGGAAAATATTTGCTATCAAAAACAGAATTTTCATTAGCAGCAAATCTCCAATCCATTAAAAAGTGCAATTCCAAGGCATCTATAGCATCTCCTTGTATGAATAAATGGGTATCTCTCCAAAAACCAAATCTCTTAGAAAGTCCTAAATATTCATCGCCAACATTAAACCCTCCAATAAAGGAGTATTTACCATCAATAGTGCAAATTTTACGATGATTTCTAAAATTTAATCTAAGATTTATATAAGGCAGAAAGGGTGGAAAGAAAATTGCAACTTTACCGCCAGCCTCTATTAGTGGAGCGAAAAAACATTTAGACACTTTAAGACATCCCATACCATCGTAGAGTAATTTTACTTCTACTCCTTCTCTGGCTTTTCTACACATAATTTCAATAATAGACCTTCCTAAATTGTCATTTTGGAATATATAATACTCCATATGAATGTATACTTTTGCACTTTCCAGGCTTTCTTTAAGTTGATCAAATTTTGATTTACCGTCAGTAAATATAGTTACATGGTTATTACTCGTGTAAAAGGCATTATCACTACAAAGATTAAGCTCCATCATGTCAGAATATTTACTTAAAAAAGGATTAGTTTTAATTAGTGCTTCATTATTTAAAAATTCCTTTTGTTTATCTATAATTGATGTGAGATTTTCTTTTTCTTCTTTCTTTAGGCGAAACATCCTTTTTCTTTTCAAATTTTGACCAAGAAATAAATATAAAATAAACCCTATACTGGGTAAAAACAGTAACACCATAAGCCAAGTCCAAGTGCTGGCAGGATTTTTCCGTTCAATAAAGACTACTGCAAAGGCAAAAAGAATATTTATAAAAAACAATAAATTGAAAAAACGTAATAATAATTCACTTGTAAACATATGAACCTCCAAAAAAACTCATTATATATTATAACTATAGTATACATATAAAAGTGTATAAAGAAACATATAAAAAATAAAATATCTATGGAATTACTGAATGTTTATTAAAAAAAATATAATTATTTCAATTTTATATTTTATATTAGTAAGGGAATAGTCAGTTATATGATATAATAATAGTAAATTGCCAGAGTGAATTTATGGGGGATAAGGGTATGGGCGTTGTTCATAGAAAACTTAATGAGGAAATAAGCCAATCCTTAGAGCTTATAAGAAAATTAGAGCATGTGGTGAATGAGATTCAGAAAAACGAAGTCTTGTTTAGTTCTGATATTCAAAATATGTCCTTAGCTAACAAACTGTGTATATTAGATAAATGGGTTAGTTATGTAGGATGTTATAATGGACTTAATGAAATCAGGCAAAGATATAAATATGAACTTAGATTAAAGCATACAGATGATTCACATACTAAATTTAAAAATATATTATTAATTTATGCTTCCACCATAGCAATACGTAAAAACTCTGTATTATTGGCTAGCATCATAGATAAAAACAAGTATCTGGAGTCAATGTTAAATGAGAGTAGGCCTGAATACAATATTAATAAAAAACAATATTATTACATAACCCAAGAAATTACAGAGATTTCTTATATGGTATCACTGTTTAGAAATAAACATTACTTTGATTTTATGGTAAATTACTATGAAGTTTCTGGGTATGAGAGAGATAAAGTTGAAAGTGAGTTATTAGATTATGCAAGTTATAATTATTTAAATGTAATAAAACTTGTTAGTAATCATAGAAATATTGTTTTTAACAATATGATTGATTTTTTTGGGAAGAATGCTTTTGATTTTTGGTTCCCATTTCAAAAATGGGTTGCTATAAGTATTACTGGAGTTGATTATTCTAGTAGAAAAGAAAAGTATGTTAGCAATGAAGATATTGATATTATCAAATCAGAATTGCTACCAGGGGATGTGCTTTTAAAGAGAAATAATTACCAATTAACTAACTTAGGATTACCTGGATTTTGGACTCATTCTGCCATTTATATAGGCTCCTTAGAAGAATTAGATGAATATTTTGTGGACATGCCACTAGGAGATTATTTGTGTATGTCTGAGTATTTAAAAGTAATATATCCTAAAGTATACGATAGTTTATTCCAAAAAAATAAAGGTAGTAGGGACTATATTATAGAAGTCATTGCTCCTGGTGTGGTAATAAATTCGTTAGATGCCATTGCAAAGGTTGATTATTTTTCTGCACTACGCCCTAAACTATGTAAGGAAGATAAATTAAAAGCACTATTTGTAGCTTTTGAATATTTAGGAAAGGCATACGATTATAATTTTGACATAATGACAGATAATGCACTGTTTTGTAGTGAACTAATCTATAAGTCCTACTTATGTTCAGGCAATAAAAAAGGGCTTACTTTTAAATTACAACCTAAAGCGGGTAGATTATTACTTTCACCTAATAGTATTATTGAAAAATTCGATGCAGAATTCGATAGTGACAATGCGGAATTTGATTTTGTATTATTTTATGATGGTAGTGAAAGAGAAAGAAAAGCTATAAGAAAAAGTGCAGTGGAGTTAAAGGCAACTTGGAAAATAAATAAGTGGAGAATTGTAAAGCGTAGGATTATTTTAAATACAGAAAAAAGATATCCTATAGTGAAATTTCACTGGGTAGTATCAAAATTAAGAATTATTTTAAATGGTGTGTTTTATTAATCGTGATATATGTATATAATATAAGATATGTATTAACAAATATAATTAAAATATAAATAAACGTAGTAAAAATATTAGATTAAACTCTAGAATAGAAAGTAGGATAAATAATAAATATGAGAAATATAAAAATTGTAATAGAATATGATGGTACTAAGTATAAAGGATGGCAAAGGCTTGGAGATAGTGATAATACTATTCAGCACAAAATAGAAACTGTTTTAAGTAAGATGGCGGGAGAAAATATTGAAATTACTGCTTCAGGTAGAACAGATGCAGGAGTACATGCAACAAACCAAGTAGCAAATTTTCGAACAGATTGCAACATGCCTACACATAAAATGCGTAGTTATTGCTATGAATATTTGCCAGAAGACATTGTAGTTAAATCGGTGGAAGAAGTAGATTTGAATTTCCATGCTAGATATAATGCTAAGGTTAAAAAATACGTATATAATATTTGTAATAACAAAGCACACAATGTATTTAATAGAAAATATGAATATCATATACCACAGCCTCTAAATGTTGAAAAGATGAGAAAAGCATCAGAATACTTAATAGGAGAACATGATTTTCAAAGTTTTACAACACTAAAAACTAAGAAAAAATCTACTATAAGAGACATTTATACTATAAATATTGTGAATGAAGACGGAAATATAGAAATTAGCATTCAAGGAAATGGATTTATGAAAAATATGGTAAGATTAATAGTTGGAACTCTTGTTGAAGTAGGCTTGGGTGAAAGACCCGCAGACGGAATTAATGATATTTTAGATAAAAAAGAAAGAAAATATTCAGGACATATTGCACCAGCTAAAGGATTATTTTTAGAAGAAGTTAATTATTAAAAACCAAGCTGCGTAGGAGTCACAATTTGATTAATACTACAAGTGGTTATAAAATTCAACTATAATATAAACACCCATATTCCAAATGTATAAATATTTGGAATATGGGTGTTTTTTACATAAAGACATGCTTTACTATAATATTGTATTGTTGTATGATAATGTTAGGAAATATTAAATCATAGCATGAAGGTGGTACTAAGTGGAAGATATGTATATTAATAATATTAATAATACTGAATATCTAAAATCTAAAGTAATGGATAATATAAAAAGCAATGGCTATAGTAGTAATTATTTTGAAGAAGACTTTATTTGCGTTTCTGCTTTAAAAAAAATATCTCTTTGCATTGTTGGCTTTATTAAAGGTACCTATGGATTAGAAGATCAAACAAGGTATACTGAAATATCATATATTATTATTAATAATACGCTTGAGTATATTCAAAATCACAATATTGAAAAGTTTAATATAGGATTTATTATAGGCATGTTTAAGTGCTATAGAAACTCATATATTCATGTTATTTTAGAAGAGGGTTGCCATAATGAAAGTAAGCTTAAAATTACAAATTATATAGAGAGATTTTTTGATAAATTAGAAATAGCGGCTTGTAGTGAAGAGCTGTTTATTGAAAAAGTAAAGATGACTGAAGATGCACTAAGAGAAAGTGAAGACCGATATAGAAATCTCTTAGAAGTGATGCCAGATGCCGTTTATGTGCATGAAAATGGCAAGATTTTGTATACAAATAAAGCTGGAGCTAAGTTAATGGGATATTTAGAGCCAGAAGAAATATTAGGTAAATCATCTTATGAACTTTTGGAAATTGATGATTACAATAAAATATTAATAAACCAGCAAGATGACTTTACTATGAGAAATGGCTACTTATCTCCTGTAGAAAGGAGATATTATAGAAAAAGTGATGGCAAGTATTTGGAAGTAGAGACCACTTCCACATTGATATCATCTGATGATAATGGAACAATATTAAATATCACACGAGATATATCTGAGCGTAAAAGAATAGAATTTCTAAAACAAAAGGTAAGGCAAAAAACACTTTTATTAAATAAAACTATTGAATATAATAAACTTAGAACAGAATTCTTTGCCAACATATCCCATGAATTACGAACACCACTAAACATGATACTTGGATCTATTCAGCTTATAAATATTACAACTAATGATAAGGGCTTAATAAACACTGATGCTAAGGTTGAAAAATATATGCTTAACATAAAGCAAAATTGTTACAGATTAGTGAGGCTAGTTGATAATCTCATAGATATTACAAAAATTGATGCAGGCTACCTAGAGATTAGTATGCAAAATGGCGACATTGTAAAAGTAGTAGAGGATATAGCATTATCTGTAGTAGACTATGTTGAGAGTAAGGGATTAGAACTTATTTTTGACACGGATATCGAAGAAAAATATATGGCTTTTGATGCGTATAAAATTGAAAGAATTATGTTAAATCTAATATCCAATGCTATTAAATTTAATGAATTTTACGGTAAGATATATATTAATATACAGGATATGCATGAGACTATAGTAATATCTGTAAGAGATACAGGAATTGGTGTACCACTGGAAAAACAAACGGAAATTTTTGAAAGATTTATTCAAGTTGATAAATCGCTATCAAGGAGACAAGAAGGTAGTGGTATTGGCTTATCTTTAGTTAAATCCTTAGTAGAAATGCACGGAGGGGATATTTACATCAATAAGGAAATAAGCTCGGGTAGTGAGTTTATTATAGAGCTACCAGTTAAAATTTTAGATAATATAAAACAAAGTAATGAAATTTATAGCACAGTTGAGGATCATATGGAAAGAGTAAAAATTGAATTTTCTGATATATACTTATAAAAGCCTTTAGGGACTAATCCGATTAGTACCTAATGGCTTTTTTGAGTGAATATAAATTAAAGTATTCCTTCATTTTTTAATATATCTTCAATTTCCTCAACTTTTTTAGAAAGATTATAAAAACTTTCTTTTAATACATTCTTTGGGAGAGGAGTTTCTTTTATAGTTTTCTCTAGTGCTTCTATAGTTTCTAGTGCATCATCAATTCCCTTTTGTGCTAATTTTATGTTGTTTTCTTTCATTTTTTAATCTCCTTTAACTTATGTTGTTTTTTTGTATATTCAAATTCTAACATTAGTAATTATTAATTTCAAATGAATATGAGCTTTTATTCTATATGGAATTATAAAATTAGTTTTTCTTAATCTTATAAACCTTATTTTTAACATCCTTTAAAATAGAATCTAGACCCTTAAATCTTAAGTTAGGAAAGGCTTTTAGAAGCCTTGAGTAATCGGGACATTTTTTAATAACCAAGGAATCATATTTTAATTTCAATTCTTTTATAATATTTTCTATATCAGATTTTTTCTTACTCACTTTCATTTCCGCACTTTCTATTAAACCATCCAATCTAAATTTAAGTTCAGATATATCTTTAGTATTCCCTAAATTTAATTTAAAATCTGAAAGTTTATCAGTTAAATCCGAATATGCTACATTTAATTGGGTTAACAGGGATCTTAATTTAAATATTGTTATAACGGTAATTATAAAATCAATTATGAAATATACAAACGTAATAGAAAAAATCATTCTGCCGTTATTAGGTGGTATTAAATTTACTATATAAACAATATATGGATGAACGACCTTCAAAATAATCATGGCAACAAGTCCCCATATCATAGAAAATGATAAGCAAATTCTTCCATGGAGATTGTAGGGCTGATCACTGTAATCCCACCAAGTACTATTAAATGCAGTTTCTAAAATATAACCTGTTATATATTCTAGAGAAGAGGTTAAGAACACTGCACCTAAAAAAAGAAAACCATAATTACTTTCTATAGGTTTTAGCAAAATTATTATTGACAGTGTACCAAAGCCATATATAGGACAAAAGGGACCATGGAGGAAGCCTCTATTAACGAATTCCCTTTTGTTTATTGTAGCGTATACTGATTCAATACACCAGCCCATAAAGGAATAGATAACAAAATAATAAAAAAGTACAAGTACACTATAATTTAATAAGGGTGTATTAATCATTTATTGACTCCTTTTTTTATTTTTAATTGTGTATTCAACAAGAAAATGATAACACAAAAAGTATTTTTTTTATAGTAAATGTGATGATTAAAATTTAAGATATGCAATTATATACGAATTACTACATATATATTAATGAAACACTGATAATTAAATTTCAATTCTAGGGGGGAATATATGATAAATATCATTTGGTTTTTAATTCTATGCTTAGGAATAGTTGTTGGAATTTTCACAGGAAAGGGAGAAATTTTATCAAAAGCTGTTGTTTCATCAACCGCCGGTGCTGTTGAATTAGTTATTGGGCTCGTTGGAATGATGTGTCTTTGGTGTGGCATAATGAAAATTGCTGAAAAAAGTGGACTAACTGATAAGTTGGCAATGGTACTTAGGCCAATTCTAAAAATTATATTTAAAGAAGCTGGAAAAAATCAGAAGGCAATGTCTAGTATTACTATGAATTTAACAGCAAATATGATGGGGTTATCTAATGCGGCCACACCATTTGGTATAAAAGCTATGGAAGAGATGCAGAAAATTAATATTGAAAAAGATACAGCTAGTAATGACATGTCATTATTTTTAGTTTTAAATGCTGCCTGTATTCAGTTTTTACCTACAACAGTGATATCTATAAGAGCTGCTTATAATTCTCAAAATCCAGCAATTATTATCCTGCCAGCTATAATTGCAACAGGTACTGCTGCAATTTTAGGTGTGGTTTATTGTAAAATCTTACAACACTATTTTTAATGCAGAATACTAAATATTGATATTGAAATTTAAATGGGGCAGGTGAATTAAAGTGATTGTGGGTAATTTAGTATCATATATTTTAAAGGGAATAATTCCAATTATTATTGGATTTGTAGTAATATATGGAGTTATTAAGAAAGTGAAGGTATACGAGTGCTTTGTTGAAGGAGCAAAGGATGGAATAACTATTTGTCTGAAAATTTTTCCGTATCTTTTAGCTATGATTATAGCTGTTAATGTATTCAGAGCGTCTGGAGCTTTAGACTTTCTTATTTATTTAGTAAAACCAGTTGTTAAGTTTATTGGACTCCCACCGGAGGTTGTACCTTTAGTTTTAATAAAACCACTTTCAGGAAGTGGAGCCCTGGGAGTATTTACTGATATCATAAAACAATATGGCGCAGATAGTTACATAGGAAATGTGGCATCTATAATAATGGGCTCAACGGAAACTATTTTTTATACCTTGACAGTATATTTTGGAGCAGTAAATATAAAAAGAATTAGGCACACACTACTGGCGGCTATACTAGCAGATATTACAGCAATTATAATGGCGGTTAACTTGGCAAAGTTTTTCTTTTAATGAAATTTTAATAGGAGTGGAATAGATTAAAAAGAAAATTCCTCGAAATGGAAAATCTATAACATAAATTGTAAAAAAAGAAAAAGTATGATAACATAAAAAGTATACGAATTTTATTTTTTAAATTAATTATCTAGAAAATATACTAGAGGAATACAAGGGGGCTAAAACATGATTGAAATAATTGATGTGAACAAAAGTTACAATGGCAAAATTAAGGCTGTAGACAACATTAATCTAACTATAAGAGATGGAGAAATATTTGGGTTTTTAGGTCCAAATGGAGCAGGGAAAACTACTACCATAAAGATGATTACGGGAATATTAAGCGCTGATAGCGGAAAAATTACTATCAATGGAATTGATATAGAAAAAAATGATTTAGAAGCCAAAAAGCAATTTGGATTTGTACCAGACAATCCAGACATGTTCTTAAAACTTAAGGGTATTGAGTATCTAAACTTTATGTCAGATATTTATGATGTACCGAGTAAGCTTAGAAAAGAAAGAATTGAAGCCTTAGCAAATAGATTTGAAATGAGTAATGCACTTTCAGATGGAATTCAAAGCTACTCTCATGGTATGAGACAAAAAATAATTATTATGGGTGCACTTGTTCATGAGCCAGAAGTTTGGATTTTAGATGAGCCGATGACAGGACTTGATCCTAAATCTTCATATGTTTTGAAAGAAATGATGAAAGAACATGCAAACAACGGGAAAAGTGTATTTTTCTCAACTCATGTGCTAGAGGTAGCCGAAAAACTATGTGATAGGGTTGCTGTAATAAACAAGGGGAAAATATTGTTCTGTGGAACTCTAGAAGAACTAAGGGAACATTTTAAAGCTAGCGGGTCTCTTGAAAAAATCTTCTTGGAGATGACTGAAAATGAGTAAATTTATAGCTTTAACTAGGGTATTATTAAAAACTGGAACACAATCTGGAAGCAGCAAGAAAAATAAAAAACAAATAAAAGGAATAATGCTTGGGTTACTTTTAATAATAGCATTGACACCTATGGCTATAGGTTTCGGAAAGTTTATATCTTCCGCCTATGACGGGTTACATGCTATGGGCCAGGAAGCAGTTATATTGGGATTTGGATTATCTGTTGTCTGTGTGGTTATTTTTTTCTTTGGAATATTTTACGCCATGGGAATATTTTATTTTTCTATGGATGTAGAAAATCTATTACCACTACCTTTTAAGCCTTGGCACATTATGGGGGCTAAATTTGCCGTAGTGCTAATCTATGAATACCTCACAGAACTTATATTTTTTTTGCCAACAATAATTGTTTATGGCATAAAAAGTAGTGGTGGAGCATTGTATTATACTTATGGAGTTATAATATTTTTACTCTTACCTATAGTTCCACTAGTAATTGCATCCGTAATTAATATGATTATAATGAGATTTACTAATATTGCAAAAAACAAAGATAGATTTAGATTAGTAGGTGGACTTACAGCAATGTGTTTTGGTATAGGGATTAACATATATAGTCAAAGATTCGCACAAAATATAAGTCAATCAGAAATCACCAAAATGTTTGAACAAGGAAACAATTCACTAGTCACCTTGGCAACGAAGATGTTCCCCAGTACTAATATAGCTGTAAATAGCCTAATTAATACTAATAATATTAAGGGATTTATAAATTTAATTTTATTTGCAGCTATAACACTCGCTGCATTAATGATATTTATCATATTAGGTCAAGCACTGTATTTTAAGGGTGTAATGGGAGTATCTGAAACAAGTTCCAAGAGGAAAACTCTTAGTAATAGTGAACTTATAAAAAGTACAGCACAAAATTCTTCTCTAAAGGTATATACATTAAAAGAATTAAAGCTATTATTTAGGACACCAATTTATTTTATAAATTGTGTTATTATGAATTTTTTATGGCCAGTATTTTTACTTATACCAATTTTTGCACAAAAGGGGGGTTCATCGCAACTTAAGATGTTAACTGAGTTTTTACAAGACAGCAAAAGTTCAGGCATAGCATTAGGTGCTTTCTTTGCATTTATGGTTTTTGTATCTTGTAGCAATGCAATTGCTACTACAGCAATATCAAGAGAAGGTAAATATTTGTATATATTAAAATATATACCTATGAAATATAAAGATCAGCTTATGGCAAAGGTATTATCTGCTGTAGTACTCGGAGTAGCTGGTATGCTTCTGGTGTGTATTATTGGTTTAATATTACTTAAATTGCCATTAGATTTAGTCTTATTGATGATTATAGTTGGTTTTTTGGGAATATTATTCACTTCTTTTATAGGAATATTTATCGATTTGAATTTCCCGAGACTCAATTGGGATACTGAGCAAAAGGCAGTTAAACAAAATCTTAATGTTATGATTAGCATGATTATTTGCATAGCCTTAGGTGGACTTACAGTATTTTTAGTTATTAAATTTGAGCTAACTAAGTGGGCTGTATTTGCTTTAATTACAGTTTTATGTGCAATTTTAGATTTAGTACTATATTATTTAATTGGTACAAAAGGTGTAAAACTGCTAAGAAAAATAGAATCTTAAAATACAAAATAATATGACATAAGTATAAAATGTGGATTTTAGGATAAAAATATTGACATAGTAATTTAATTGCAATATAATTATTATTAAACAAATGCAATGATGAGAAGAGTAATAAGCTTAAATGTTAAAAGAGAGCTGAGAAGGGTGGAAATCAGTAGCATGATAACTTATGAACATGGCCTCTAAGCAGATTATCTGAATAAAAAAATTGAAAGCGTATTTTAAAAAATAGACTTTTAATTTAATGTTAGGGTAATACGGATTCAACCGTTATATTGACAGGTGATGATGGTCACCGGCGAAGGTTTTTATAGTGATGTAAAAATGAATTAGAGTGGTACAACGTTAATACGTCTCTAAACAGAATGTTTTTTCTGTTTAGAGACTTTTTTTAATTGCTAGAAAATATAAGATATTTAGGAATTAATACAAAGGTTTATTTTCATGTGGCTAAAACTAAGAACTATAAATAATTTTAAGTAGGAGAGGTAGGAGAAAACTATGACTAAAAAAACTTATTACATTACTACACCAATTTATTATCCATCAGCAAATTTACACATTGGTAATACCTATACAACAGTAGCAGCGGACGCAATAGCTAGGTTTAAGAGGCTTACAGGTTATGATGTAATGTTCTTAACAGGATCAGATGAACATGGTCAAAAGCTTCAAGGAATAGCAGAGGCAAAAGGTGTTACTCCAAAAGAGTATGTAGATGAAATAGTAGCAGGAATAAAAGAATTGTGGAAAATAATGGATATAAGCTATGACAAGTTCATAAGAACTACAGACGATTATCATAAGAAGGCTGTTCAAAAGCTATTTAAGCAGTTGTATGATCAAGGAGATATATACAAAGGTGCATATGAAGGTTGGTACTGCACTCCCTGTGAATCTTTTTGGACAGAAACTCAGGCAGTAGATGGAAAATGTCCTGATTGTGGAAGACCTGTAGAGAAGGCAAAGGAAGAAGCATATTTCTTCAAAATGTCAAAATATGCTGATAGACTTATAGCATACATTGAAGCTCATCCTGAGTTTATTCAACCAGAATCAAGAAAAAATGAAATGTTAAATAACTTCTTAAGACCAGGTCTTCAAGATTTATGCGTTTCAAGAACAACATTTAACTGGGGAATACCAGTAGAATTTGACCCAGGTCATGTTATATATGTATGGGTAGATGCTTTATCAAACTATATAACAGCACTTGGTTATAATGGGGAAGATAACTCCCTTTTCGAAAAATATTGGCCAGCAGATGTGCACTTGATAGGTAAAGATATATTAAGATTTCACACAATTTATTGGCCAATTATGTTAATGGCGTTAGATATACCACTTCCAAAACAGGTATTTGGTCATGGTTGGCTTCTTTTTGATGGTGGAGTAAAAATGTCAAAATCTAAAGGAAACATAATAGACCCTGTAGTACTAGTTAATCACTTTGGAGTGGATGCTGTAAGATATTATTTACTTCATGAAATACCATTTGGTTCTGATGGAATATTTACTAGTGAAATATTTATAAAGAAAACAAATTCAGACCTCGCTAATGATTTAGGAAACTTATTATCAAGAACCGTAACCATGATAGAAAAGTATTTTGATGGAGTTATTCCAGTACCCTCAGAAAGTGAAGACGTTGATAATGAACTTATAGAACTAGCACTTGCAGTGCCAAGTAAAGTAGAAAATGCTATAGATGAGCTAAAAATCCCTGAAGCATTGGATCATGTTTGGGCACTTATTAGGCGGACTAACAAGTATGTAGATGAAACAACACCATGGATACTTGGAAAAGATGAAGCTAAAAAGGAAAGATTAGGTACGGTATTGTATAATTTAGCAGAATCCTTAAGAATGACATCAGTTTTAATATCAGCCTTTTTACCAACTACAAGTGGCAAAATAAATGCTCAACTAAATGTAGAAGCAACTACCTGGGACAGCTTAGCATCTTTTGATGGAACAAGTGCGGGAACAAAGGTTAATAAAGGTGAAGTAATGTTCCCAAGAATAGATGTGGAAGCTAAAATAGAAGAGCTTGACAAAATTGTAGAAGCTCAAAGAAAACTATCACAAAAACCTACTATGGAGCCAATAAAAGCAGAAATTACTATAGAAGATTTTGAAAAGATAGATATGAGAGTGGTTAAAGTATTAGAATGTGAGGCTATGAAAAAATCTAAAAAACTTCTTAAGTTTAAAGTAGATTTAGGTGGGGAAATAAGGCAAGTAATTTCGGGAATAGCCCAGAACTATAAACCAGAAGATTTAATTGGGAAGTATGTAGTATTAGTAGCTAATTTAAAGCCTGTAACACTAAGAGGTGAATTATCACAGGGAATGATAATTTCAGCGGCTACAGAGGATGATAGCAAGGTATTTACAGTATCTATACCAGGAGAATTGCCTACAGGAAGTATAGTGAGGTAAATTCATATAAAAAGCATGAAGTGCTAGTAAATTAGACTTCATGCTTTTGTATTTAAATGTTCATTATTTAAAACAACGTAGTCTATTGAATTTTAATGTGGATAGATTTATAATTAGTTGTTGTAAATTGTGCAGAAAATTGTGATAGAAGAAACATTTGATAAATGTTTCGTACTACAGAGAATAGCAAGGGGCAAAACAATTATATAACAATTGTTTTGTACTATAGAGAACTACAAAGGGGAATAATAATATGATGAAATATTTTATGGGTTCCTTAATTGGAGCTATTATCGGGTTCATAACTAATTGGTTAGCTATAAAAATGTTGTTTAGACCACACAAGGAACTTAGAATTGGTAATTTTAAAGTGCCATTTACTCCAGGTCTAATCCCAAAAGAAAAATCTAGAATTGCTAAAAGTGTGGGTGAAAGTATAGGTGAGCATCTTTTGACAAAAGAAACAATTATGAAATCATTATGCAGTGATAATATGAATGATCAATTGGATACTTGGGTGAAAATTAAGATTGCATCATTAGAAACCGGGAAAAGTACAGTTGGAAATGAATTAAAAGAAGTATTAGGCCATGAATATTCTGATTTTATGCAGAATACTAATAATAATCTTTCTAAACTACTTATAGAATATTTAAATGAAGAAGATATTAAACAAGGTATAGCTAAATATGCAAGTGCCCAAATAATGTTAGAATTAACGGCGAGTCCACAAGTGATTTGTGAAAGTGAATTATATAATTCAATAAAAAACAAAGTGTTAAATTCGGCTATAGAATATAAGAATACAGAAAAATTTAACCGCGAAATTCAAAATATATTAGAAGAAAAAATAAGTGAGCTAAAGGATTTAGACAAGAATTTTGAAGAAATTATACCAAAAGGGATAACAAACAATTTAAAAGTATTTATTTATGGCAAAAGACATGATATTGCCTTGGAAATAAAAAAGATAATGAAAGAAGAAAAAAACAAGCAAAAATTGAGACAAATTGTAGGAGAGACAATAACTACTAAACTAAATCCGATGATAGCAATATTTATGAATGCCGACAGTACTTATGAAAAAGTCGTAACGGGTATAAATGAATTCTTAGATGAGGATGAAAATCATAATGATATTGCACTAATTATTAATGATATAATTGACAAATTACTAAATAATCCCATATCTAATGTATTTTCTTCTTTTTCTAAAGAAGGAATTAATGATGGTATAAAGCCTTTAGTTAATTTAATTACAACAAAGATTGTAGATGAAAAGATTATTAGAGACACCTTTGATAAGTTTGAAGCTAATTTTAATAATTATATATCATTGGAGGAACTTTTAGAAAAGACGGGTATAGATTATAAAAATGAAATAGAAAAATTTATAAAGAGTCGAATAGACACTATAGTAGAAAGCAATTCTGTGAAAATAAAAATTACAGAGATAGTAGCTGTAATGATTAATAGATTATTAAATATAGAGATAAAATCAATATTTGTGGGTGAAGGGGATAAAGTAGCCCAATCTATTTCTAAAGTAGCTAGGGAGTTATACAATAAATTTATAGAGAGTAAGGCAGCTGACGTAATTGAAGTCTTAGATGTAGCTAAAATAGTTGAAGATAAAATTAATGAATTTGATGTATCTTTTGCAGAAAAGATTATATTAGAAATTGCTAGTAAAGAGCTAAACGCAATAACTTGGCTTGGAGCATTGCTAGGTGCGATTATGGGCTTACTATCTCCTATATTGGGTTCCCTTTAACGACAGCTTCGAAGAAGATGATTTAATACAAAGAGAGGAAGGTGAAAACTGTAATTAAACTCATGAAATTATTGGGTTTAACACAGTATTTATTATGATATTTGATTCACATGCACATTATGATGACGAGGCTTTTAATGAAGATAGAGAAGAAGTAATACAGGGGTTAGTAGATAAAGGGATAATAGGTGTTTTAAACTGTGGCGCATCATTGGAAGGCGCAAGAATGTCAGTAAAATTGTCTAGCAAATACGATTTTATATATTCTGCAGTGGGAATACACCCTGAGCATGCAGATATTGTTAATGAGGAAGTTATTGAAGAACTAAGGAATTTAGCGCAAAATCCAAAGGTTAGAGCTATAGGAGAAATAGGATTAGATTATTATTATGAAGAAAATCCACCAAGAGACATTCAAAAGGCTGCGTTTAGATTACAAATGAAGTTAGCAAGAGAACTTAAATTACCAGTTGTTATCCACGATAGGGATGCTCATGGTGACACTTTAGATATATTAAAGGAATTTCCAGAAGTTGTAGGCACCGTTCATTGCTTCTCAGGAAGTGTTGAATTTGCACTAGAATGTTTAAAGCTAGGGTATTATATAGGATTTACTGGAGTTATAACCTTTAAAAATGCAAAAAAAATAGCCGAGGTTGCAAAAGTTGTGCCGATGGATAGGATACTAGTAGAAACGGATTGCCCATACATGGCACCAGAACCAAATAGAGGGAAAAGAAATCAATCTGATTACATTAAGTATATAATAGCAAAGATATCAGAGATTAAGGGAAAAAGCATAGAGGAAATTGAAAATATAACAATTTTTAACATAAAAAGTTTGCTAAAAATAACCAAATAGTGTAAAATAATTTATAAATCCATTTATAGAAAAAAAATACAAAAATAAATCTGTAATTAAAATTATGTAGAGCACATATAATTTTAATGGTAAATACTATTTTACTAATTTACCCTGAAAGACTGGATTAGTTTACTTTATTTTAAAATTATAATTTAATATTATAATTGTATGCACAATGATGCATTAACAGTCAAAACTAGGAGTAATGGGTTTGAAATTTGACATATTTCTTGCTTTAAGGTATAATACCCAAGTACTCTTGACTAAGGGAGGGAATCTTTATGATGAAAAACGTGAAAAATAATCTGAAGTACTATTTTTCAAATGGTCCCAAGACAGTTTTTGTGGCAATGCTGTTATTAACATGTATTACAGTGACTATATTTAACATGAAAAAAGTTGTATCTGTTATTGTTGATGGTAAATCTATAGAAGTTATAACTTTAAAAAGTAATGTTAATCAAATACTAAAAACTAATAATATAGCACTAGGGGCAAAAGATCAAATAACAGTTAGTTTAGACAGTGAAGTAAAAGACGGAGATAAAATATATATAAAGAAAGCTGTAAATGTTAAAGTGAAAGTTGATGGGAAAGAATTGAATATTCAAACTGCTGAAAAAACAGTAGCGGATATGCTAAAAGCAGAAAAAATTGTATTAAATGATCGAGATAAGATTACCCCATTAAAAAATGAATCGTTAATATCAGGGTTACAAGTACAAATAACAAGAGTAAACACTGATATTCTTCAAGAAACTAAAACGATTAACTTTGCAACAGAAATTAAAAGTAGCAATGAATTGACCAAAGGTGTAAAAAAAGTTATTCAAACTGGAAAAGTTGGACAAACGGTTATTACATCATCTGTTGTCTATGAAAATGGCAAAGAGGTATCAAGAAATTTAGTAAGTAAAAAAATTAAATCACTGCCGGTTAAACAAATAATTGCACTCGGTACTGTTGGTGTGTACACACCATCACGTGGTGGAGAAATTAATTATACTAAGCAATTGAAAGTTAGGGCAACAGCATATACTGCTGATTATAATTGCACTGGTAAAAGTCCTGGCGATCCTGGTTTTGGTATAACTTCTACTGGAGTAAAGGCAGAAAGAAATTCTAATGGCTATAGTACTATAGCTGTTGATCCTAGAATTATTCCACTAGGAACCAAGCTTTATGTAGATGGATATGGATATGCCATTGCAGAAGATATAGGTGGAGCAATAAAAGGTAATCATATTGATTTGTTTTTCAGTTCCAGTAATGAAATGTGGGATTGGGGATCACGGAGCGTAAATATTTATATTTTAAAGTAGGAGCATTAGCTCCTTTTTTTTGCTTTATTGTTCACTATAAATAGTGTTCACTATTAATATTTATAATGATATTATAGAAACAGTAATATAAAGAAATACTAAAGAATATCTTTCTTTTTTATTAATATATGATAGTATGTGCCTTAGAATAGTATAGTATGGAGGATAATATGGATAATAATATGATTAAAGAAGTAATAGTAGTTGAAGGAAGAGATGATATTACAGCGGTTAAAAGAGCAGTAAATGCTGAACTGATTTCTGTAGGAGGTTTTGGAATCAATGAAAAGATAATCAATAAAATAAGAGAAGCTCAAAAACGAAAAGGTGTAATAATTTTTACTGATCCAGATTTTGCTGGAGAAAAAATAAGAAGAATTATTTCCAAAAGAGTAGCTAATGTAAAACATGCATACATATCCCAAAAGGAAGGTACCAAAGATGGAGATATAGGTGTTGAAAATGCATCCCCTGAAACAATTATAAGAGCGCTGGAGACAGCAAAATTTGAAGTTCAAGAGAAAAGAAGAGAATTTAATATACAGGATATGATATTTTTCAAGTTGACAGCTGATAGTAGAGCAAAGGAAAGACGGGATGCGCTAGGAAAAGAATTAGGTATAGGATACGGTAATTCCTCACAATTTATAACTAGGTTAAACAATTACGGAATTATAAAGGAAGAATTTGTAGAAGCCTTAAAAAAGATAGATAAGGAGATGAACTATGGAAAATTTAACTATTAGTGAGGTTGCAAAGAAATATGAGTTTAGGTTTAAAAAAGGTCTAGGCCAAAACTTTTTGATAGATGATTCTGTGCTTGAAGACGTGGTTGATGGAGCAGATGTTAATGAAGAAGATTTTATTATTGAAATAGGACCTGGATTCGGAACATTAACCAGAGCGCTTTTAAAGAGAGCTAAAAAAGTTTGTGCTATAGAATTGGATGAAAAACTTTTTCCTATTTTAGAAGAGGAGCTTAAAGATTTCGATAATTTTGAGCTTATTCATATGGATGCTCTTAAAGTAGATTTTAACGAGTTAATGGGAGATGAAAAATCCGTAAAATTAGTGGCTAATCTGCCTTATTATCTTACTACCCCAATTATTGTTAACTTACTTACTAAAGGTTATAATTTTAAATCCCTAACTATAATGATACAAAAAGAAGTTGGGGTAAGAATTGACTCTGAGCCGAATTGCAAGGCTTATGGAGCTTTTTCAATATTAGTTCAATACTACTGTGATACCAAAATTTTACGATTAGTGCCACCATCAGCATTTATACCACAACCTAAGGTAGAATCTATTGTTATTAGATTGGATAGATTAGAGGAACCTAAAGTTAAAGTTAAAGATGAGGCCTTATTCTTTTCTATAGTAAGGAAATCTTTCAATATGAGAAGAAAAACCTTATGGAATGGTGTAAAAGATATGGGTATTGGTAAAGAAGATTTACAAAAATGTTTTGAAAGAGCAAACATTGATCCCAAAAGGAGAGGCGAAACATTGTCGCTTCAGGAGTTTGCTGCACTTTCAGACGAAATAGGGTCTATAAAATAAATTTTCAAATGTTGTTCACTTTTTATTATATTCTTCATATAGTATAATGAATAAGTTTTATATGGAGGTAAAAGAAGGTGACACCTAAAAAAAGTTATAGTAGGTACTTTATTATATTGCAAGAAGATGAAAAAGGCTATTCTTTAGACTCTGATAAAATTCCTTCTGGTTATGCAAAGTTAGAAATGAAAAACAATAAATGTAAAATTTCATACTACGTGCAAAACCTAAGGAAAGAAAAACAACCTTATCACATGATCTTAATATGTGGTAAAAAAGATGTAAATAAGATTATAAAGCTAGGGAAATTGAACATAGACGATTATGGTAGGGTAGACATTTCTAATGAATATGACATGGAAAATATAGCAGACACTGGTATTTCTGCTGAAAAAATTGTTGGAGCAGCAATTGTAAAATTTCTAGATACAAATGTGGTTTCAATAATGAGTGGATTTTCAACAACAGACAAACCAATTGAATGGAAAAACTATAAATTAGCGGAGTGTATTAAGGAAAAGAAAGAAACCAGAATAGATGATGTAATTAATGAGTTTGATGAATATGAACAAAATATTGAATTAATAAAAATAAAAAGTGATGAAGTGGAAAATGATAATTTAGAAGTAAATGTTATGCAAAGAGTTGAAGTTGAAGACATTAAAATTACAGAGAGCCTAGAAGAAGAAATTAAAGCTAAACAGCCTGAAGATGAGTTTGAAGTGAACAGACATAAGAATAAAAAAGAAGATAAAGAGGATAAAGAAGACAAGAAATATGATTGTGATAAAGGTGATTATCCTAAAGGTGCCATGGGAGACTTTTTTAAGGCAGTAGCACAAGGGTTCAATGAAATACCTGATTTTTCTAAGGAAATTAAATGGTGTAAATGGTATAAAGTACCTGTAAGTAGCTTAGAAAATATGTATGATTTTAGTGACTATAATAAATATACAATAGCATATTATCCTATGATTTGTTACTATCCATATATTAGAAATCATAAATCTTTTATGCTAGGCTATAAATGTGATTCCACCGGAAAAATGAAATATATTGTTTATGGAATCCCTGGAACAAAATCTAAAGTTCATCAGCCCTATGGAGGCAAAACTGGTTTTGTAACTTGGATATCGAATAGTGAAAATGACGAAATGGGACATTGGCTGATGTTTTATGATTTCAAAAAATCTACAATTGTTGTACCTTTAAAAAAATAATATATAAATAATTAAATGTGTGACTATATAATTTAGTCGCACATTTAATTTTTTAATATTATATTAATATATATCATATAATATATTAATATTAATATATGGAGGGGTAAATTGAGGGTTATATTTATAAACAGAAAAAAAGTTGGAATTGTAATAATTATAATGGGACTTATGATAACACTTCTGGGGATATCAAGAGGATTTGATAAGCAGTTAAAAACTACAATTCTTGTAGAGCATAATATTAATTTGCTGAATGATTATGTTGCTTTAAATGGAAAGGTAAGTTATAAATTACCAGAAGGATGGACAACTAAAGAAAAAAATTTTTCTGGTGGGGAAATTATATATCACAATGATTTTCAATCAACGGACGCAGTAATTCATGGATTTGTAGAAGTGTGGACAAGCAAACAGGATTTAAAAGCATTTTTAGATAGTAGTAAAAAAATATCTGAGGAACAAAACGCAATTAAAAATTATAAATTAGATAGCGTTGTTATAAATGGTAAAAAAACATATTTAGTGCAATACTTAATTAATGTAACTGATAATAATTGGTACAAGGTCTATGAGTATTTCATTGATGATGGGAAACAATTTTATAGATTTTCATTTTTCACAAGAAATGTTAATTTTAAAGAAGCTTTTGGCGCTATTTATGAAAGTATAGTGGAGACCTTTAAAATTAATTAAAGTTGCTTAAAGCTTTTTAAAGTATTATAATTTATCTAATGTTAGTTAGTAATAAGAATCTATAGATACATTATGAGCGGATAGAGCGTCTTTAACAAGTTTTTAACTAAGAGGAGCATTATTGCTTCTCTTAATATTTTAGTGCGTTAGACAGCTTAAATATTGCGTATAAGGCATATTCACAATTAATTTAGAACTATTAATAGGGGGCATAGGAATGAAACCAATATTATTCCAGTTTTTTGGTATAAAAATTTACGGTTACGGATTAATGATAATGATAGGAATTATGTCAGCGCTTTTTCTTTTTTCATATAGAAGTAAGAAAAAACAGTACAATGAAGATAATATTTGGGACATGGCTATAATAGCAATCATATTTGGGATAATAGGTGGGAAGGTATTGTACATAATAACAGACATTAAGTATATAATAGAGCAGCCGTCAGCATTAAAGAATATTGGAAATGGATTTGTTATTTATGGAGCTATTTTTGGGGGAGTATTAGCAGTATATTTATATAGTAAGAAAAAAAAATGGGATATACTTAATGTGTTTGACTTAGCAATTCCAAGTTTACCCTTAGCACAAGGATTTGGTAGGATAGGGTGCTTCCTAGCTGGCTGTTGCTATGGAAAGGTCACATCACTACCAATAGGAGTAGAATTCAAAAATTCTCCTTTTGCACCTGCAAATGTGCACGTTATTCCAACGCAAATCTATTCCAGCGTATTTGATTTTATGTTGGCATTTTTTTTATTGTGGTATGATAGAAAAGAAAGAAAGAAAGGAAGAGTATTTTCTCTTTATCTTATTATATACAGTATAGGTAGATTTCTAATAGAGTTTTTAAGAGATGACCCTAGAGGAAGTGTATCTATATTTTCTACATCTCAGTTTATAAGTTTGTTTATTGTGCTTATTGGGATTGCATTATTTAATTTTGAGAAAATAAAAGAAACATTATGGAAATAGCATATGAGTTAGGATAACAATTAATAATTGTTATTGCCTACAGAGAGTAGCGAGGAGGGTAACAAATGCACAAAAATAAAAATAAGCTCCTTATATTTTCTTTTATAATTATAGCTGCATTTATATTTACAGGATGTAATAGTTTTGATGGAATTAAAGTTAAGCTTGGAATAAAGAATAACGACTTTGAATATATTAAGCAGGGAAGAATTAAAAAGATAATAATACAAAGTACTAGGGATAAAAGCTTTAGATTTGTGGTTACGGATGAAATAGCCATAAAAGATTTGTATGAAATCTTATCAACATCTAAGGAAGTTAGTGAAAAGTCAACACTGGAGTCTGATTATATATTTGAAATGTATGAGGGTGTAGATAAAGTTCACAAATTTAATTATATAGCAGGGCTGGATGAAAAAGATGGAGCCAATTTGTATAGTTCAGATAAGAGTTATATTGTATCTAAAAGAATTGATAATGATATAATACAAAACTTTTGGAATATTAGAAAACCTATAGATTTTGAAACTGTTTATTATGATTCCATTTCAAAGGTATTAGATAATTATGTAAAGAAAGATGGAAATGGTAAAGGCAAAAAAATAGGCCTTGATATAAGCGAAGATAATAGTGTAGCTAAATTTGTATTATCAACTGATTTAGAATCCTTTAAAAGTCAATTGTTAAATGATTATAACGCTGTATTACTAAAAGATAAAGCTGCAGATTATGATGTGTTAATAAAGGTTAAAACAGAAGGATATAAAGCAACGATATACAAGTCCTCTATTACAATTAAGACTGCACTTAGTGAGAAGGAAAAGGTATATTACGTAGTAGCCAAATATGAAACAGGTTTATGGAATATTGAAACTTTTGAAGATAAAAAACCTGCTAAATTTTAAAGATATTCTATCAAGGCATCTTTAAAAAAATAACTAGTGAGTATATTAACCTATTTTTTTCAAAGGCTAAATAATAAAAAGCTGTATTTGAAAAACAAATACGGCTTTTTATTATTAAAATTCCATTAAAAGAAACTATCCATTTTATCGTTTTTCATATTAGTAGGAGCGAGCATATTTAAATCAACTGAATCTCCTATTTTTGAATTTTTAGGTAAACGAGCAATACTTACGTCCATAGTGGTTCCATCTAAAAAATTTATAAAAGCATCTGTTTTATCCATATCTATTATTTTCCCAAACATAATGAAAACATCCTTTCAAAGTGTATAAACTAGTTCTTGTATAGTTTTAGCAAAGATCTCTATTATATTCATGAAAGTGATAATGTTTTTATGCAATGAATAAAACATAGTATATAGCAATACTTAAGGTTATCACGGATAAAAATATAAACTAAAAACCACCTATCACAATGTGATAGGTGGTTTATCTATAATTGATGTATATTATAGATTACCTTAGATTTTGAATTATACTCTAGTAACGTTTGAAGCTTGAGGGCCTCTAGCGCCAGTAGTTATTTCAAATTGAACTTGTTGTCCTTCTTCTAAAGATTTATATCCATCTCCTTGAATAGCTGAGAAATGCACGAATACATCCTCTTCTCCTTCTACGGATAAGAATCCAAACCCTTTTTCTGAATTAAACCATTTAACTGTACCTGTTTTCATATAATTTTCCTCCTGAATAAAAAAATTTGTAACATTTGTAACATAAAACATTTGTAACATAACTATTATAATACTACACTTTAGTAGATTTTTAAATAGTTTTTTCAAAATAAAATAAATAATCGTATACTTTTTTTATTTATTTACTGAAAATACATCTAAACCAATTTTATTTTATTATATTATATTATATTATATCGTAATTTAAAATACTATAGTTTAGCTATTTTTATAAAACTATTTCAATCTATAACACTATATTATTTATAATGGTTTTAATAGTGGGTGCTTTATGTTCTAAATATAGTTTGGCTTTTAATATTTTTTTTATACTATTTATTTAATTTTTATTAGGAAGATATTAATAAAAGTTAATGTAGAGATTAATATATAATGTCAACAGTACAATATGGATAAAAAACCAAAGGATATTGAGATAATTAAAACTAATTGGGTGTATTATATGTTAGAAGTAAATTTTGAAATTGATATAAAATTTTTACTAGAGTATAATAAGCAAAGTACAAGATATTGTGTTTAGGGAGGACTAGTTATGCTACATGTTGTTAAAAGAGACGGACGAGAGGTTCAATTTGATTCAATAAAAATTACAAATGCCATAAGGGGAGCTGCGGATGAGATAGCTTTTAATTTAAAAGAAAGTGAAATCATAGAGCTAACCCAAAAGGTCCTAGAAAGAATTGAGGATTTGGACAAACTGCAGCTTTCTGTGGAAGAAATACAGAATATTGTTGAAGAAAAACTTTTAGAAAATGGTCATAAGCCTATTGGGGTAGCTTTTTCCAATTATAGGCGTGAACGTAACAAAATTAGAGAAATAAAATCAGACCTTATGAAAGCTATAGAAAAAATAGGAGTAGAGACAGATAGAGATAATGCTAATGTAGGCAACAACTTTAGTTCTAAGTTACTTAGAATTGCTAGTGAATCTAACAAATGGCATAATTTATCTATGATGCCTAAACATTTAGCAAAAGCACATGAAAATGGCGACGTATACTACCATGATCTAGATAGCTACAATTTAACTGTGAATTGTTTACATATACCAACAAAGGAAGTTTTAGAAAGAGGGTTTAATACAGGCTACGGATATATAAGAAAAGCAAAAAGAATAGAGTCTGCAGCAGAACTTTCATGTATTTTACTTCAATCAACACAGAATGATATGTTTGGAGGTCAATCACATCCAGATTTTGATAATGATATGGCCGCATTTATAGAATATACTAGGCAAGAAATTAGACAAGAAATTAGAGACCTTGGTGTAGATGAAAATAAGATTAACGAGTTTGCGGAACGTAAATTAAGAAGAGCTGTAGAACAATCTATGCAGGGCATAGTATATAATCTAAATACAATGCATAGTAGAGCGGGATCACAAGTGCCTTTTAGTTCAATGAATATTGGAATACCAGAATCTAAAGATGCGGCATTGGTATGCGAGATATTTCTAATTGAATACGAAAAAGGGCTTGGAAAAGGAGAGCAACCAGTATTTCCAAATATAATTTTTAGAGTTAAAAGTGGAGTAAATAGAGAAAAAACTGATCCATATCACTATTTATATAAGCTTGCTTGTCGAGTTGCTAGCAGGCGAATGAATCCTACTTTTATGAATTTAGATGCTGATTTTAACAAATTCTACTACGATCAAGGGATTACTCCCGCAACAATGGGATGCCGTACTTATATTTGTTCTAATGTAAATGGAGAGGCGGGAACAAAAGGGCGAGGGAATATTGCTCCAGTAACTTTGAATCTTCCTAGACTCGGCATATTAGCTAAGGGGAATGTAGATAAGTTTTATAAATTACTTGACGCCAAGTTAGAACTTTCTAGAGAAGCACTTATGCATAGGTATGACGTACTAAAAAAATTGAGGGTTAAGGATTTACCTTTTGTAGCTGGTGAAGGTCTTATGCTCGGCAGTGAAGGATTAACATCTAATGATTCAATAGAACCTATTTTAAAGAATGGATCATGGGCGATTGGTTTCATAGGGCTTGCAGAAACTCTAGTAGCAATAACTGGGAAACATCATGGAGAAAGCGCCGAAACTAGAAAATTAGGGGTTGAAATAATATCCTACATAAGAAAGTATACTGATAAGTTAATAGAGGAAACTAAGCTTAATTGGAGCACTTATGCTACACCGGCAGAAGGATTAAGTGGTAGGTTTATACTTCAAGACAAGGCCGTATTTGGAGAAATACAAGGGGTCACGGATAAAGAATATTATACAAATAGCTATCATGTTCCGGTAGGGTATGAAGTATCCATTAAGGAGAAAATAGATATTGAAGCACCTTATCATAAGTTATGCAACGGTGGGCATATTAGTTATATAGAACTTGACGATTATCCAACTGAAGAAATTATAATGGATATATTAGATTATGCATATAAACAAACAAACATTAGTTATATGGGAATAAATTTCCATATAAGATATTGTAAAGATTGTGGAACATATCTTCAAAGTGGAGTTCAAAAATGCAGTAAATGTGGAGGTCATGATATACAAGGAATTTCAAGAGTAACAGGTTACTTAAGTTTGGATGAGAGATTTGGTAGTGGGAAAACAGCAGAGAGAGCGGATAGAATATCTCATACTGCGGGTCATACAGCTACCTATTAAAATTCTACTAAAGTGGTGTTAAAACAATGGGTAATTGTATTAAACAATTACCCATTGTTTTCTTGTGACTTATTTTATAAAAGGTGGTGTATTCAGTGGAACTTCAAATAGGTGGGTTTTTAGATAATTCATTAGTCAATGGAGATGGAATGAGGGCCGTAGTCTTTGTATCTGGCTGCAGGCATAACTGTGAGAGTTGTCAAAATCAAGCAATGCAAAGCTTTAATTATGGGGATTCTATTTTAGTACATGATATGCTGCAGAAAATAGCGAAGAACATGCCCATAATAAAAGGAGTCACCTTTTCAGGAGGAGAACCTTTTGAAAGTGCATTAGCACTATCAAAATTGTCAGAAGAAGTCAAAAAACTAGGATTAAATATTTGGTGTTATAGTGGATACACTTATGACGAGATAGTACATAGTGAAGATAAAGACAAACTAAGGCTACTAAGATCCATAGACGTACTTATTGATGGTAAATTTCATGAAGAATTAAAGGTAGGTGCTAGTAAGTATACTGGCTCCTCCAATCAGAGAATCATTGATGTTCAAAAGAGTATTTTGGAAAATGAAATCATTCTATGGAGTAAATAAATATGCTGAAAAGTCATATATTGCTAGAAATGCTAATTCACTTCACTAATCAATTCTAAATTTATTTTCTTAAAATATCCTAAAAATCACAAACTCGCTATCGCTCAAACATGTGATTTTCTTAACGGATATTCCAATAAAATAAATTAAGAATTGCTAAGTTCGTTCAAATAGCATTTTACGCAACATATGACTTTTTTCTGTTTAAATGTAGTTTAATATTTTAACAGACACTGATTCTTTTATTTCATTATTAATTATTATTTTATTACTATCTATTTTTATGGCATTTTTCATATGCATAAGAAATGTTTCAACCCCATCTAAGGGAAAGGATACTAATGGAGTTTTATAGTGCATGGGTATAACTATTTTGGGATTTATTTTTTTAACAACTTCAGAAGCTTCCTTGCCATTGATGGTGTAATTACCACCCACAGGAATAAACAATATATCTACATTTCCAATAGCGTCTATATCATCATTTGAAAGACTGTGACCTAAATCTCCTAAATGACATAAGGTATAGTCATCCATTTTAAAAGTGAATATTATATTATCACCCCGTTTTGCACCTTTATTTTTGTCGTGATAAGAAGGGGTACCTTTTATGGGCATATCATATATATAGAACATACCAACTTTATCTAGTATTTTATAATTACCATTTAATTCTTTAGTATAATTATGATCAAAATGTTGATGACTTATGGTTACAATGTCTGGACTTCCTTTATAAATTTCATATCCTAAAGTAGTGTCAAATGGATCTGTTAAAAGCTTCCTTCCTTTTGAATCTTGCAAAAGAAAGCAGGAATGACCTAACCAAGTTATTTCCATGTAAATTCTCCTTTTGTTAAATGACTTTTAAATTTTTCGCCTCAAATTGAAACAAATAGTTAAACGGTACGTATTATATAGTGTGAGAATATTTTATATGGTTGTTTATCATTCAATTATGGCACAAATCTTTACGTAATATACTATTTTAAAAGTAAATATATTGAATTTTGATAAATATTTGAGAAATATTAGAAAATATTTATAAACTATAGAGAAGGGAATAGAATTGTAGTATAATTATCTCAGGATTAATACCATAATTTACAATGAAGCTTAAAATTATCTAAATAATGATAAAAACAATAAAATATGAAGGGTTAGGAGGGGTTATATGAAAAATATCTTTAAAACATTTACAATTATAATCTTAACTTTTGCATTATTCATACCTATGCAAATAGTAGTTAAGGCTAGTACCTATATAGATATGGGTACTAAAAACGATGTGGTGGTTAGCAAACCTTGGACAGTGAGTTTTAATAAAACTTTGAGTTCTGCTACTGTTAATACCACAAACATTAAGGTAGTTGGAGAAAGTAATAATTACATAGACGTCAATGTTAGTTTATCTAATGACAATAAAAAGGTAATAGTAAGTCCCGTAAAAAATTATGAAGCTAATAAGACATATACCTTGATAGTTACGCAAATGGTTAAGTCTACAGATGGGAAACCCCTTCCTAAAGAAGTTAGAATGGCTTTTAATACTGAAGGCGCATCTACAAAACCTAGTGAGTTTACTGTATGTATAGATCCAGCTCAGTACTATAAAGGAATCACTGGTATAAATGGTAATAAGGCTAAGGATATAAATTTAATTACAGCCTTAAAATTAGGGGATATACTAAAAGCAAGAGGGTTCAATGTAGTATATACTAGGAACACTGATTCAGTATCTTGGACTGAGAGCAATGAGGCGGATGCAAAAGCTGCAATAGCAAATAACGCTAAGGCTGATGTGTTTTTAAGCATAAACACTAATAATTCTTCCAATACCGAAGCGAGGGGTATTGAAACATATTACCTATCTGCTGATGGTAATAATAAATTGCTAGCTAGTTCAATACAAGGTGAACTAATAAAAGCAACAGAGGCGTATGACAGGGGAATAAAAGTAGCAACGGAAACAGCAAATTTTGAGATATTAAAGAAGACAAGCTGTCCCACAGTTATGATGGAATTAGGATTTCTAAGCAATCCGAATGAAGAGATGTTATTAAGTAGTGACAAATATCAAAACAATGCTGCAAAGGCTATAGCTAATGGGTTAATGAAATATGCTGGGTTTGCCAATACAGATACTTATTATGATTCTATTTTTCCAATATCTTCAGTAGCAGATATAGTGGTAAATTTAGAAGAGGGCGATACATATACCTTCCCTAAAACGGTACAAGCTACTATGAGCAATAACGTGGCAAAAGCTGTTGCAGTAGAATGGCTTGAAAATTCAGTTTTTCTAAATAAAATAGGTACTTATACTTATGAGGGAGTTATAGCAAATTATGATAAGAAAGTTAAAGTCATAATCAATGTTGCTGAAAAAACCTACAAAGTAGTAATAGATCCGGGGCATGGAGGATATGATCCGGGAGCGATAGGAGCAATGGGAACACAAGAAAAGGCCATAGTGTTACAAATTTCTTTTAAAATAGGAGATATATTAACTAAAAATGGTGTTGAAACGGTGTACACAAGAGAAATTGATAAAACCCAAAGTCTTCAAGAAAAATGTGATGTTTCAAATAATGCTAATCCAGATTACTTTGTAAGTATTCATGCAAATAGCTTTACAACTACCACAGCTAGCGGCATAGAGACTTTTTACTGTAGTGGTAGTGCAGCTGGAGCAAAGCTAGCTCAAGCTGTACAAACTGAATTAATCAAAGCAACCTTAAGGCTAGATAGGGGAATTAAGACTAATGGTCTTTATGTTACAAGCAATACAAATGCAACGGCTATATTGGTAGAAACATCATTCCTATCAAATCCTGCAGAAGAAAAATTATTAATTACTGAAGCCTACCAAGATATATTAGCTAAGGCAATTGCAACGGGGATTCTTAAAACTTTAGGAATAACTAATATAGTATATTAACAGTTTATATTAAATTTATAATGAAAAATGACCTAAATAGTATTTTTACTATTTAGGTCATTTTTTCATGTGTGGAAATATATTTAAATATCTAACAAATTCTTTTTATAGTTGGTATAACAAAGTCTAAGATCTTCCATGTGCACATCTAATTCTAGTTGTAATACAGAAAGTTCCTTGTAGTTTTCAAGTTTAGATGCTTCTTTTATTTTAGTAAAGAGGCTAGTTTTAGAATAAGTGTCCTTCATAATATAATATCTTAGATCATTAATTTTTTGCCAATTTGCTAAATCTAAATCCAATGCCTTTTCAGGAGTATGAATCATTTTTGAATTTCGAATTTCTTCTGCATAAGCATTTAATATTCTATTATTTATTTCAGTAACCCATCTAGTGGTTATTGCCATTTTAAAACTACTTAGTAAACTAGTAGTAAATACATCTTGAACCTTAAGTACTTCAAGCTTTTCAGGATATTCATCTAATCCACGGAGATTTTCATAAATAGTTTCAGGTGCTTTTCCAAAATACTCATCGCGCTCCTCGGTTGTAAAGAAATCAAAAACATTTTCTTCACTTCTGTATGCTCTATGTTTTTCTAAATAATCACTATCATCGCCTGGTGCTTTAGATAATTCTTTCAAAAGGTCATCTTCAGATTTATTGTTTTTTATGGAGTATACAATTCCATCCAGCATGCCCATATATATAGTGGCTAAAGCTAGGTAAGTATTAGTATGTGGATTTGGAGCTCTAAGCTCAAATCTTGTAGCAAGTGGATTTTCAAGGTCTCTTATTAGCGCGAGCAGTATAGATCTGTTTCTTGATGGAACATCTACACTGTGGCCAAGGGAAGTTACTATGCAAACAGGAGCCTCAAAACCAGGTTTTAGCCTTCTTAATGAATCATTTGTTGGAGAAATAAATGGATTTATTACTTCATAATTTTTAAGTATGCCCATTGCGGATGCATAACCTATAGTGCTTAGGAAATGTTTTTTAGTTGAAGTAAATAAGTTAACCCTCTTGCCATTTTTTAATTTTACAGCTACTCCAACATGAGTATGCTTACCACTTCCAGCTACATCATGCACCGGTTTTGCTAAAAAGGTAACATCTAAACTGTTACGTCTAAAGGTCTCTCTTACTAAATTTCTAATAAATAGTTCATTATCCGCGCTTTGAAGAGCATCAGAATACTTCCAATCTATTTCAAGTTGCTCCATAATATGAGTTAGTGAACCAGTTTCGCCTAGTTGTGCTTTTACACCACCAACCTCTTTATGTCCCATTTCTGGTTCAAAGCCATACTCTCCCATTAGGGTTAGACATTGTTCTAGGGCAGTTCGAACACTTCCTTTAAGTCTACTCCAATATTGCTCTTTTAGTTCTTGAGAAGTAGATAGTTCCTCTATATCAGCATTATCATTAGGTGTTTTTACCCAAAATTCTAACTCGGTAGCAGAAGTAAGTAGCAATTCATCAATATCTTCATATGAAAAATCAAAAGAAGCTAACGAAGATGGATGTTCTTTTAATAAATTAAGAAGAGTTGTTTTGAAGCAGCTAACAGATTTTTTTAAGATAGATCTAGAATCTACTAGAATATTATTATGCTTTAACATACAAGGAATTTTTAAAGTTCCTATAGGTAAATTTGTTTCAGAGTCAATGTTTTCATAATTGTAGTCGATAAACCAATTACAATCAAAATCTGCTAACATATCTGTTTTAGCATTGTTTAAAGTGGCGATACCAGGCAATACTACAGAAGAACCATCAGTTTGAATAGCTCCCTTAGAGAAACCACTAATGTCATCTAAAAATACAGTCATAGGAATTCTTTCATCAGTGTCATTGCCAGATAGGTCAATACCTACTAGAGAAACGAATTTCACCTCGGTGTGGGCTAGTATAATTTCTTTAATATCTTTTTCAGAATGATTTTCTTTTGGAATTACATAAATTAATTTTTTCAAAATAATCTTCCTCCTTAAAATATATTTATATTACTTAAAAGTCACTAATGTGACTCCATTGATATTTTAGAAATACAATCATAATCTAATTGAAATAGTACTCTCACTTATAAGAGGAGAGCTTTTTTTTAAAAATACAACTAGATTAATGTTTTAAATAAAATGATTTTATTATAAAAATGAAAGTATGTCAATGGAAAACTTCATGAATTATAATTATTTACAAAAAAAACATACTATTTTGCAAGTCTGGTAAAATGCAAATTCATTTGTGTAAACGTATTCTAGGTTTTTTTATACTTTAAATTAGGTTAAATTTCGGTTTTATCTAATATTATATCACATATATCTATGAAAATATGCCTATTTAAGAATAAAAGTTATAATTAAAGATAAAAATATTAGTTTTCACGTATTATTCTTATAAAATGGGCGCGAATGTTCGGAAAAAAAAATAACCATTTCTTTTTATTTATAAATACAAAAAAAATTAAAAACAAATTGACAATGAAAATTCATTATTATATAATTGATAAAGGTTCATATTGATTTATAGTTTATCTATATTGATTATGACTAAAAAAAGCTTTGATTAGGAAAAGTATTTAAGCAGGTAACTTACAGAGAGTGGGGCAAGGTGTGAACCCATAGTGAAAGTTTAGAGAAAATCACCTAGGAGCTGAGAGCTGAAAATTTAGTAAGCTTATCCGTATTTCTGCGTTAAAGGATAAAGTATAATTGTACTTTAATTTATATATATGGTATAGGTGGCATAACGAATTTAACTTCGTCCTATTTAGGGTGAAGTTTTTTTATATTTAAAAATATTGTAGCCCAGTGAATGATGATTTAATTATTCCATAAATTTAATCACACTTAAGGTCTATTATTAATGAAACAAGGAAGGAGTTTTATTATGTACAAGAAAAATGATGCTTCAAAAAGCTTTATGGATATAGAAAACGATATACTTAAGCTTTGGAAAGAAAAAGACATTATTCAAAAGAATTTTGATTTAAATGAAGGGGGAGAGTCCTTCACTTTTTATGATGGGCCACCTACAGCTAATGGTAAACCACACATAGGGCACGTACTAACAAGAGTTATGAAGGATATAATCCCTAGGTATAAGGTAATGAAAGGTTACAAGGTTCCTAGAAAAGCAGGTTGGGATACTCATGGACTCCCAGTAGAACTTGAAGTAGAAAAAAGACTTGGAATTAATGGTAAACCTGGAATAGAAGCATATGGAGTAGAAAAGTTTGTAACAGAATGTAAGGATAGTGTATTTAGCTATGTTAATATGTGGAAAAATATGTCTGAGAGAGTAGGTTTCTGGGTAGATATGGATAACCCATATGTAACTTATCATAACGATTATATTGAATCAGTTTGGTGGGCATTAAAGCAAATGTGGGATAAGGACTTAGTATACAAAGGTCATAAAATAATGCCTTATTGCCCAAGATGTGGAACATCGCTATCATCTCATGAAGTAGCTCAAGGATATAAGGACGTAAAAGAAACTTCAGTTTATGTAAAATTTAAGGTAAAAGGTGAAGAAAAGTCTATACTTGTTTGGACTACAACTCCTTGGACTCTTCCAAGTAACGTGGCACTTGCAGTTAACAAAAAATATGATTATGTTGAAGTAGTTCAAGAAAATGAAATATTAATACTTTCAAAAGAATTATTAGGAAAATTAAATGGTGAATATGAAGTAGTACGAGAATTTAAAGGAGAAGCACTTTTGGGCCTTGAATACGAGCAAATGTTTAAATTCGAAACACCTAAAGAAAAAGCCTTCTATATAGTGCATGGAGACTTTGTAACACTGTCAGATGGTACAGGTATAGTTCATATTGCGCCTGCTTATGGTGAGGACGATAACATGCTTGGAAAACAAAACAATTTACCACTCATTAATTTAGTTGATGTAGAAGGTAAGTTTATAGATTGTGTTACTCCATGGAAGGGTGTTTTTGTCAAAGATGCTGATGCTAAGATAGTAGAATATCTAGAAGAAAATAATGTCTTATATAAAGCAGAAAAATTCACACATTCTTATCCACACTGTTGGAGATGTGATACGCCACTTTTATATTACCCAAGAGATAGTTGGTTTGTAAGAATGTCTTCAGTAAGAGACAAACTTATAGAAAATAATAATAAGATCAATTGGATGCCAGATAACGTAAGAACAGGAAGAATGGGTAAATTTCTTGAAGGAGTTATAGATTGGAGTATAAGTAGAACTAGATATTGGGGAACTCCACTTCCAATTTGGGAATGTGAATGCGGCCATCGCGAAATGATAGGAAGTATAGCAGAACTTAATGAAAAGGGAATAGATGTGCCAGAAGGAATAGAGCTTCATAAACCATTTATAGATAAGGTGCATTTAAAATGTCCAAAATGTAATAAAACAATGACTAGGGTAGATGAAGTTATAGACGCCTGGTTTGACTCAGGGTCAATGCCATTTGCACAGCATCACTATCCATTTGAGAACAAAGAAATGTTTGAAGCTAATTTTCCAGCTCAATTTATTTCAGAGGCAGTAGATCAAACAAGAGGGTGGTTCTATACATTACTTGCAATATCAACTACTGTGTTTGATACAAACCCATTTGAAAACTGTATAGTCCTGGGCCACGTATTAGATAAAAATGGTCTTAAAATGTCTAAGCATACAGGAAATGTGTTAAGCCCATTTACAGTGCTAGATAATCAAGGAGCAGATGCTCTAAGATGGTATTTTTATACTGCTAGTGCTCCATGGCTACCTTCAAGATTTTATGAAGATGCAGTTATCGATGCACAAAGAAAATTTATAGGAACGCTTTGGAATGTTTATTCCTTCTACATTCTATATGCTGATTTAGACAATTTTGACCCAACTAAATATGAGAATTTTGTGTCCTCAAATATTATGGACAAATGGATGATGTCAAAATTAAATTCATTAGTTAATAGTACAGATGAGCATTTAGCAAGCTACAGAATAACTCAAGGAGCTCTTGAACTAGAAGATTTTGTTGATGAACTTTCTAATTGGTATGTAAGGCGTAATAGATCAAGATACTGGGTAGAATCTCTTACAGATGATAAGATAGGCGCTTATATGACGTTATACAGAGTTATCACAACCTTTGCTAAAATAGCGGCTCCCTTTATACCATTTGTAACAGAAGAATTATATCAAAACCTTGTGGTGACTTTCGACAAAAATGCACCAGAAAGTGTTCATTTATGTGCTTGGCCTGAATATAGAGCGGACCTTGTGGATAGTGTTTTAGAAGAAGAAATGGATAAGGCTTATAAGACTGTTAAATTAGGAAGAAGTGCTAGAAATGCTGCTAATATAAAAAACAGACAGCCACTTGCTAAAATGTGGGTTAGTCTTGGATCACTTCCAGAATATTATGGAGATATAGTAAAAGAAGAACTTAATATTAAGGAAGTAGAACTAGGAGCTGATCTTTCTAAATATGTTTTATTTGAAATAAAACCAAACCTACCCGTACTAGGTAAACCATATGGTAAGTTAATACCTGGTATCAAAAAAGCTATAGGAGCTATGAACCAGATGCAGCTAGCTCAAACTATAAATAAGGGCAACATAGTTACTATAAACGTAAATGGAACAGAAATAGAATTAAATAGTGAAAGATTACTTGTTACAATGCAAGGTCTTGAAGGTCATGCATTTGCTGGAGAAGGCGAAATGGGAGTAGTCTTAGATACTAACATCACTGAGGAACTTAAGGAAGAAGGAAACGTACGCGAGGTTTTAAGTAAGATTCAAAACATGAGAAAAGAAAGTGGTTTTGAAGTTGCTGATAAGATTAAACTTTACGTTTCTGGAAATGAAATGCTTCAAAATATAATTTTGAAATTTGAAGAGCAAATCAAACGGGATACATTATCTGTAGAAGTTGTGTATAATTCCAAAAGAGAATACATTGCAGTTAAGATAAATGGAGAAGATTTGGAATTAGCTGTAGAAAAAGTATAATTAATAATTTTGGAAAGTATGCGAAATTAGTCGCATACTTTCTTTTAAAATAATAAAGTGAAGATATTATTTTAAAATTTATTTAATAGGGAACACTTATAACTATATTAATAGTTTAAAGTTCATATTATAGCTTGAAATAAAAAGTTTTTATAAGTATAATGATATGATAAGTGCTTTCTTAGATAAGAAAAATAATCGGATAAGAAAAAAATGAGATAAGAAAAAAAATAGGAGTTGAGAAATATGGCTGCTTCAATAAAAGATGTTGCAAGAGAAGCGGGAGTTTCTATTGCCACAGTATCTAGAGTTTTAAATGATATAGATGTGGTAAATGAAGATACAAAGAAAAAGGTAAAGGATGCAATAAAAAAATTGTCATATAGACCTAACATAGTTGCTAGAAGCTTAAAAACACAAAAATCTAGCACAATAGGAATAATTATACCGGATATATCAAATCAATTTTATCCGGAAATAGTTAGAGGTTGTGAGGATGTAGCTAATATTTATAATTATAATATTATGCTTTGCAATGCGGATTTAGATGTAGATAAAGAAATGGAAGCATTAAGAATTCTTAAAGAGAAAATGATAGATGGAGTTATATATATGAGTAATTCCATAGAACAAAATATTATAAGTTTAATAAAAGAGCTTGAAATGCCAACGGTTCTTGTAGAAACAACAGATGCTGATGGGATATTCCCTAGCGTTTCTATTGACAATGTAATGGCAGCATCGGATGCAGTAAAATATTTGATAAATAAGGGCAATAAAAAAATTGCATATGTAGGTACTACTACAGAAAAAGTTAATGCATTATCTAAAAGATACACAGGTTATAAAAAAGGGCTTGCGGAAATGGAAATAAATCTTGAAAAAGATTTAGTTTATTTTGGTGGAGTTAAGGCCAGAGATGGATATTTAGGAATTAATACTATATTAGATAAAGGTACAGAGGTAGATGCAGTATTCTGTGCTAGTGATGAAATTGCAATGGGAGTAATAAATGGATTAAGAGATAGATCTATTAAAGTTCCAGAAGACGTAGATGTCATGGGTTTTGATGATATTTATTCAGCTTCAATATTTTATCCTAAACTGACTACAGTATCTCAACCAATGTATGATATGGGCTCTGTAAGTATGAGAATGCTTATAAAATCCATAAATAATTTAATTGTTGAGGAAAAACATTTTATATTACCTTATAAAATAGTGGAGAGAGACTCCTGTAAATAATTATAAGTCTTATTAAAACAGAATGTGTTTTAATAAGACTTTTTACATTATTCGAATGTGACTTAGAGTGTACTCGGAAAACAATAATTAACAATCTCCATATTTGAGGAACAAAAGTATTTATTTGGATGGAATACTATACCTGGATTAATAGTAGGCATGACAAAAAGGCTTTTTTATACACTATTTAAA